>Ga0116142_10001672_pt1 | contig 26162 bp, 16 predicted proteins | sample AD_UKC033_MetaG_FD_89785 | JGI IMG/M metagenome (GOLD analysis project Ga0116142, IMG submission 89785) | Active sludge microbial communities of municipal wastewater-treating anaerobic digesters from USA - AD_UKC033_MetaG | ecosystem: Engineered > Bioreactor > Anaerobic > Digestate | place: USA... | reverse complement strand
TCTCTCTGATGAATCTCAACAGGATTTATATTCTCCTTCTTAAAAACCTCTGCAGAGTTTTCTAATGCACCTTTGTACATCACTTCACCTTCACCAATGAGGGCGAGTGCCAAATGGGCTAATTGCACCAAATCACCGGAAGCGCCTACACCTCCGTGTTCATACACGCAAGGATTAATATTTTTGTTGATTAGTTCACGAAGAGTTGTGAGCAGATCATTGCTAACACCGGAATAACCCTTCATTAAAGAACTTAATCTTGCAATCATTAAGGCTTTGATATCAATTTCTGCTATCATGGAACCTGAACCAGAGCAATGACTGCGAATGAGATTAAACTGCAACTGTCTCAGATCCTTATCAGCAATTTTATATTGAGCCATCGGACCGAAGCCGGTATTGATACCATAAATCAACTTACCGCTGGAAAACTCCTTAAGAAATGAAAAGTTCTCTGCTGTCTTGTTCAACGCCTTTTCAGACAAACCGATTTGTTGGTCTTTGAAAAGCAGCAAATACATGTCATCCAGAGTCAACTCCTTCTCACCTAATTCAACCATATCTACTTCAACCATTGTTATTTAGATCAAAACAGACCTTAAAATAAGGCCTGTCGAAAATGATGCGAAAAGTAGCTCAAATTAATGGAACTTACAATCTTAGTTTGGCTACGGAATCAAGGCTGTATTTGCTTGCAAAATGCACATCTGCAATATCGCAATCATTGATCAATCTTTTATTTAGATTATCAGTCGTATAAGTCATTATGTTTCATTGAAGCAGATATTGAGCTTTTTTGAAAAAATTATATAAACCTTAGCCATAACAAAAAACTCCGGATAAATCCGGAGTTTTAGTGATCCCGCTGGGACTCGAACCCAGGGCCCTCCCGTGAAAAACGGGATGCTCAACCATTCGGAACTTAAATTCTACTTTTGTGATCCCGCTGGGACTCGAACCCAGGGCCCTCCCGTGAAAAAACGGGATGCTCAACCATTCGGAACTTAAATTCTACTTTTGTGATCCCGCTGGGACTCGAACCCAGGGCCCATACATTAAAAGTGTATTGCTCTACCAACTGAGCTACGGAATCGTTTTATTCTTGAAGCGGGTGCAAAAATAGTAATCTCTGTGATTCTGCAATAGTTTGTGGAAAAATAATTGAAAAATAAGATAATTTTGATCTTCAACTTATCGAGCCACGCTCTTAATATATTTAAAATGACAAGGATGCAGAAATTAGAAATAATTCAGGAAGCTATTAGTCCTTCACAAATTCAAAATTGTTTTCAAGTGATGAAGGAATTAAGACCTTATTTGGAAGAAGATACTTTTGTTGAGCGCATCACGAGGATGCATTCATTTGGCTACAAACTCATCTACATAGCCAATGATCAGGGACAACCTGTAGCGGCTGCAGGCTTCAGGTTTACTGAATTGCTTCACTGGGGAAGGGCGATTTATATAGATGATCTCAGTACACTCGAATCAGAAAGATCGAAAGGTTATGCATCTCAATTGCTCGATCATATTCATAAACTGGCAAAACAAAATGACTGTGCACAGGTGCACCTCGACTCAGGATGTAAGCCGGAAAGATATAACGCTCACAGACTTTATCTCAACAAAGGTTATAACATAACAAGCCACCATTTTGCCTTAATGGTAAAATAGTGTGATGATGATAATGGAATTAATTACTCTTGAGAAAGACAATCCTTTAAATCACGATAAAAAAAAACCACCGGGAATCCGATGGTTTTTTTCTTCGCAGACAAAAGGAGATGAATAAATTCATCCGGCGTTCTTCTCAAAATCAATCTATCTATTTATTAATTGGCCTTAATTTACTCCGGGATCTTCAGGAAAGTCATTCATGATGCCATAGACATGACCCATTCTGGTTAAAACTTTTCCCCAGACAATAGTCGGTTCTTCTATAAGCGTGCTATAGATATCTGCTTCGGTGAGCCACCAGTTTTCATCCTTTATCTCCTCTTGCAATTGCTTGGGATTCCAGGCTGTATAACCTGCTATGAACTTTATCTGATCAGGATTCACTTCATCAGCTTCAATCATCAGTTTGAGTTGCTTGAAATTTCCACCCCAATAGACGCCATCCGTGATCTCATAACTTCCTTCCAGATTCGGAATTGAATGAACATAATAAATCGAATCAAGACGTAAAGGCCCTCCCCAGTATACGGGTGCATCGAATTCTGGAAAATCTTCCAGAGCTTCGTGAATTTTAAGAGGTGTCGGTTTATTAATTATAAATCCAATGGTTCCTTTTCGTCCATGCTGACTAAGGATAATGACAGACCTTTTAAAAGTTGGCTCAGGGTTAAATGGTTCTGAAATCAGTAATGCTCCAACTTTCGGTTTCGGTGCTACGTTCTTCTTATTTTGTTTTTTTGCCATAATTCCCCCTTCCGTTTTACCGAACTTGAATAGCCGATGTGTTCATCAATAATACATCCTTAGAAAGGCGGAGTCAAGAAATTTATGCGAATATCAATCGACAATAATTAACTTTCTGTTAATCAGTGATTTATTTGTAGATATTGAAATGAAATATATGCCGGATTTTAAATTTTTTACCTCTTTAATTTCCTTTTTCAATCTCCCTCTGAATTGATTTTTACCATTCCAGGAATAAACGACTTGTCCGCTTATATCAGTAATATTTAGTTCGATTTCCGCATTTCCTGTTGAAGTAAACTCAACATAAGCCGAAGTATTGGTCGGATTAGGATAGAGCACCAAATCCTGCAACTCAGACTCATTTTCATTCAAGCCTGAAGTAGGACCTATGTCAAACTGTGCAAAGACAGGTAGATGGTCAGATGCACCGTACAAGGCATCAGCAACTGCACCTGATACTGCATAATTAAATCCATCATTGACTGACTTATTAAAATGGTTGCCATCATTTCCATATGGAGTCGTCGAACCGGCTACATAATAAACACCGGTTGGTGCAGAAACGGCTTCTGAAATCAAGATCATATCAAAACGATCATCGAGTCCGCCTCCAACGAATCCTCCACTTTGCTGATCATGTGTAGACTGTGTATGGTGTTGTCTGTAAATAGATTTATTCCAGCTTGTATCCTGAAGATTAATAGGGTCGATAAAATATCCTTCATCAAAAGCATTTACCTGCAACAATTTTATAAATGCACTTTCAAATGTCTCATAAATATTAAAGTCACCGCAGACAATAAAGTCTGTTCCATATGGTAGTTGATTGGTTACCTTTCTGAGAGAATCAACTTCTGCTCCCCTTGCTGCTTCATTTTGAGAACCGCTGCTTGCCTTAAGATGGACAGAATAGATACGAAGTGTATCTCCTGTCTCCCTGAACACAAGCTTAAACTCATTTATATCTCTCAATTCAGTTGGTATCCTCGTATTACTTATGAATTCAAACAAAGAATCTTTATAAAATATTCCGTTGTTGGTATCGTATCCATGAATATAACTTCCCTGGCTATATACATTTCCACTTGCATTAAGCGCACAATTCAGAAACCATGTTGTACTATATGTTGCAGCATTTTCCTGGGTTACGAGAATATCTGGCCTCACTTCATTGAGAACTGTCCTGAAATGGGGACAACGTGTGCTGCTGTCGGATACTGCACTTGATGTTATCGGCCAATTGAGAAGATTCCAGCTCATGATCCGAATTGAAGAAACCTGTGCAGATATCTGTGTGGATGACAAGGCAAGTAGAAAGAATATAAAATATTTTTTCATTCAATTTGATTAGACTGTGATCAAGGATAGGAATAAATGAAGTCGGATAAAAACAATGCTTCTCGTCTTTTGAGGCTTGACAGGATCTATTTTCCTGCCAATTTCATTCTCTCAAAAGTTTTATTTTGCACTGCTTCGATTGCCTTGTTCAATGATGAGTTTAACTCATTGATCACCTCAAAGTAGGCATTTGTATCCCAAATATTTCTTGCAATCAAGGCTCTGAGCTGAACTCTGATGAGAGGGTCAGACATAGCCAGACCTGCACTATCTTTCTTCACCCCTTGCTTCTCTGCAAAAGCCATGAAATCATCGTAGATCTTTCCTTTCTCTGTAAATTTTTGACGGAATGTTGCAATATCCGGATAATTGCTTTTTAAATCATCCCGATTATTATCAACATAAGTCAGACAAAAATCATTAAAAACACTCTTTCGCAGCAAATCAGAATAAAATGTGCTATTGTAAGAAGTATCAAGAGGCACAAACAGGTCGGGCATAATACCTCCCCCACCTTTGACAACTCTTTTTGCATTAGTGTAGTAGTTTGTAGTGTCTGCAAAATGAATGCTATCCTCATTAAACAACTCACCTTGCTTTACACGATTTGAGAAGTCCATATAATAGTCTTCCTCATCGCCTAAAGTATAAGGTTTCTGAATATTTCTTCCGGATGGAGTATAATAATGAGCCACAGTGAGACGGATCATCGAACCATCAGGTAACTGAAATGGTTTCTGAACAAGTCCTTTTCCAAATGACCTTCTTCCAATAATAAGACCACGGTCCCAATCCTGTACTGCACCGGAAACGATCTCCGAAGCTGAGGCAGAACTTTCATCAATGAGAATCGCAATATTCCCTTTCTCCCAACCACCTTTTGAAGTAGACATAAAGTCTTCGTCAGGATTTGTTCTTCCCCGGGTGAAAACAATTTTTTTAGACTCCGACAAGAATTCATCTGCCAGTTCAACTGCCCGGTTCAAATACCCGCCACCATTGTTCTGAAGGTCCAGGATGAGGCTGGTCATTCCTTTTGATTTAAGATCTGCAAGTCCTTTTTTAAATTCTTCTACAGTAGCGTCGGCGAAGCGTGATAATTTAATATATCCGATCTCCGGAGTTACCATGTAAGAAGCATCCATACTAAACAACGGAATCTGATCGCGTGTGATAGTATAGTCGATCAGTCCTTCATTTCCTCTGCGATAAATACTGACGGTAACTTTTGTTCCTTTATCGCCTCTGAGTTTCTTGATGACGTCATTGTTTGTGATTTTTATCCCTGCCACATTTTGCGTGTCTATCTTGACAATTCTATCACCGGCTCTGAGACCCAATCTCTCTGATGGGCCACCAGGGATCGTTTGAGTGACCATAATGGTATCCTCATGAATATTAAACTGTATGCCTATACCTTCAAACTTACCGACAAGTGGCTCATTCATTGCCTGAATTTCTGATAATGGAATATATGAGGAGTGCGGATCGAGTTCTTTTATCATGGCTACCAATGCACTTTCCAAGAGCTTATTTTCATTAATCGTATCTACATAGTAGTATTTGATGATCTCCATTGCATGGTCAACCTTACTTGGTTGAATAAATTGTGCACTCGCAAAAAATGTATTACACAGAACAAATGCTGACATTAATATCACACGAACTTTGCTAAAACTTGATAGAATCATTCTCTTTAGATTTGGGGGTTTCAAACAATATACAACAAAGATAGAGGCTATCTTGTTAAGAAAATGTCAAATAAGACAATATTACCAACCTTTTAAGGCTAATTGCTTAATCCCTTCAGGATTATTTCATTTTGACGATACCAAAGGGCACAGAAAACCGAATCATCACATTTCTTCCCATATTACCAATACCTAAACTCTTCAGTTGAGAAAGGTGATCATAATAATACTCGTTGAGGAGGTTATTTGCAGATACAGTCAGACTCAAAAATCTTTGACCCCATTTAATATCTCCTCCTATCTGCAATTCCAAAAGTGAATATGCAGGACTGGAACTTTCAAAATCAGCAATTCTTTTCTGCTCAGAATGATAATTCAGTCCGATCCGCAGAAAAGGGCGGTGTAAATAATTCATCTTTTCAGACCGAAACTGTAAAGCAAAACCGATTCTATCAGCAGGCATATATGCCAAATCGCCACCGGAATCCAAAGCGCCTCTTATCATTGCATAGCTAATATCTGCTTTGATCCACTTCAAGGTCATTGGATGAATCGAGAATGAAATTTCAGCTCCTGAAATATTGGCAAGACTCTGATCATAATAATAAACCGGTGTGAGAGAATCGATGCCAACTATGCGATATCCTGTTGTATTGACAAGGTGAATATGGTTATTCAATTGATTATAAAAAACTGAAGCATTCAATGAAACTGAGCCGGTTTGCCATCCTATGCCAAATTCGAGATTAACATTTTGCTCAACATCCAATGAATCGTTTCCAAGCTCAAATCTTGAACTATCAATTGATATTCCGTAAGCATATAAAGAGTTAAGATCAGGTGTCGAAAATCCACTTGAAATATTAAACCTGAGTGCGAGTTCATCTGCGGGCTTATATACTGCTCCGGCTGAACCGCTGAAAGGAAGATAATCTCTCTTGAATTTATCAGAGCGATAATCTAAACTGTCGCTGAGTCCGCCATATCTGCTAAGCTCAGTCTGACGGCTATCCACACGGATTCCACCCAAAAAACTCCATCTCTTCAGATCGTAACGAAGCAGTAAATAGGCTCCGATTGTATTTGTATTTGCATCAGGTGCATAGCTGTTGAGGCCGGAATTTTTATTTGACTGAAAGCTGCCTTGTGTCCCGATGCTAAATCCAAATTTCTTCAAAGGGTCAGTACTATATCTTAATCCAAATGATGTTGTGACAAGTTTCAAGGCATATCTGCTTAACTGTAGACCCGAAAGACTTTCAATCTCCTCTATCTTATTATTCTGATAGGCAAGATCAATCTTCAGATTATTACGACCAAGAATTATATAATTTTCTGACGAAATAATATCGGAAGTGTTATCATAGTATGGACTATCAACTTTTCGCTCTCTTTGTATTTCATTGAAGCGAAGGGGGTCGTTGTAAATGGAATCTTCAAAGCCTATTATTCCGGCCTGCTGATAGAGACGGGAATAAGAAATTTTCGACAAGCCCCATTTTTTGGAAAGCCCGACATAAGCTTTCATATTTTGCCGCCTGTATTTACTATTCACTGCAAATTCAAGATCTTCAGTATTCTTTCTCTTTTCAGTATTCTCACCCTGAACATAACTTGTCTGAGATTCTGTCCCAAGTCTCAATCCATAAAAAATTCCTGATTGTGACATCCCCTTAATTCCTGCCTTGACATCATAACCGAAAGTGTTAGAAAAATAAGTCCCGGAAAGATCCCCTTCCATGGTACCACTTTTCGGAGCCTTCTCCTCATTAATAACTATGACACCACCGGCTGCATCTGCTCCGTAAAGTAATGATGCCGGTCCTTTGATAACATGAAAATCTGACGAGCCATTGTCATTTACTGTAAATGAGCTCCGCTTGTACCAGCTTTGGTTTTCAATACGGGTACCAAATTGATAAACCTGAATCCTGCCATGTGATAATCCACGAATGACAGGTTTAGTAAAGCCGGGCCCTTCTGAGAGTATATCGATACCGGGATTGGCAGATAATTCATCTAAAAGATCTAGCGAACCTGACCTTTGAGTAGCATCTCTTGATGTATGGTTCTGTGTAGCGGGAAATCTGAAATCCATTCCGATACCTTCCTGCAATGCAATAACAGATTTACTCCCTGCTGCCGTGCTTTTTAAATTTACATGCACCACAGTAGCTGTATCCTTGATGAGAACTGTTCTCATTTCAGTTTGAAAACCTTCTTTACAATATTCAACGTGATAGACCCCTGCTCCTATACCTCTAAAGATATATGTTCCTCCATCTTTGGATATGTCGCTGCGATTGAGCTCCGTAATGTGTATGCTGACACCTTCAAGTAATGGAGTGTCTTTTCCATCACCTCCTGTTATACCACTTAAGGAATATTGGGCGACAAGAATTTGAAATGGCCATGACAACAAAATCAGCAGTACAGTAAAAAACCTTTTATTCTGCATTGAATCCTTGTGTTTTTTGAGAAAGCCAAAAGTAACAGTTGAATTGGAATGATCACTATATAGCTGTGATATGTTTATGAATTTTCTGCTTTAAAAATAAGACAAGAGCATTGATAAATTTTCAAATCAACCCAATCCATTTCTGATTAATGAAGGAAAAACAGGGTCTTTTCGATTTGTGTCATTGAAGCGTAAAATTTTTTGTTCAAAAAAATATATGGGTCTATGGTAATTTATAATCAAATCCTGTAATTTTGCACATTGGATTTAGTTCGAAATAAAAAGAAATGCAATTCACCCATTCTCATTGAATTTAGCCAAATTTCTTATATTCAGAATAATCTTTTTAGTACATTTCGCCAAAGCCCTGTTTTTATAATTAATGACTTCCTCAATTGATTTGAAGGTTAAAAGCTATTGACCGAACATAAAGTTATTTAAATATAATTTGAAAAAGCAATCAGGAGAATCGTCCTCAGATGAATAAAAAATTACCCGTTTATTTCCTTTTGTTTCTCTGCCTCACCGGACTGAAAGTATTTTCTCAAAAGTCATCGGGTCCTCTCAATTCCATCAGATCGAGTTCATTAATACCTGTCGCAGATTTTTCAGTGAATGACAGTGTAGGTTGCGCTCCATTGATCGTAGATTTTCTCAATCTGTCGAGTGGTGCCACGAATTACTTATGGGATTTTGGAGATGGAACAACTTCTACCGATACAACTGTGTCTCATACTTTTACTTCAGCAGGCACCTATAAAGTCAAACTATATGCTTATGAAGGCCTCCTTGCCGACTCTGATTCAATAGTTATTCAAGTCAACTTTTTAGCCCCGCTTGCTGCCGATTCATCAAGATGTGATAGTGGTATTGTTGAACTGACTGCCGTAGGAGCAGATAGCTTGTATTGGTATGACGCATCCTCAGGTGGAACATTGCTCTATACCGGACAGGTTTTTACGACGCCACTACTCAATTCTACAAACACATATTATGTTGAAACCGGTGATTCGGTATGCAGAAGTATCCGTGTACCGGTGCGGGCGATCATTGATTCACTTCCTTTACCTCCTGTCAGCTCGAATGTAAGCAGATGCGACTCAGGAACTGTGACACTTATGGCAACGGCTACAGAATCCCTTTCGTGGTATGATGCTCCGGCGGGTACAATACCTGTTGCTACCGGTCCGATGTTTACAAGCCCTGTACTGACTGCAACAACGACTTACTATGTCGAAGCCGGCAATACCTGCGGATCAAACAGAATACCTGTTCAGGCGATCATTATAAATTCTCCTCCCTCGCCTACAGGATCCGATTCATCTAAATGTGGTCCTTCATCTGTAACCCTTGCTGCTACAGGAACCGGAACCATATCCTGGTATACAGATTCTGTCGGCGGAACCTTCTTAGGTACAGGTTCAAGTTACACAAGTCCTGTACTTAGCTCTACTACCACCTATTATGCAGAAGACAATAATGGCTGTGTCAGTCAAACCAGGACGGGAATTCAGGCTATAATATACGCTTTACCAATTGCCCCTGCAGGTTCTGATGTTGTGCGATGTGACTCAGGACAGGTGACCTTGACTGCAACAGCTGTAGATAGTTTATTTTGGTTTGATGCACCTGTAGGTGGGAATCAAATACATACAGGCAGTACGTTCACCACACCATTTTTAAATTCTACAACAAGCTATTATGTAGAATCAGGAAATGCAGATTGCAGGAGTTCTAGAATTCTTATTCGTGCAGTGATCAATCAAATCCCTCAGGTTCCGGTAGCGACAAATTCGAGTCGTTGTGATCCAGGAACTGTACTGTTGAATGCTCAATCAAGTGATACCATTTTTTGGTATGATGCCATGACAGGAGGAGTGCTTATCCACACCGGTCCATCCTACACAACACCTTTCATCAATACTACAACCTCATACTATATCGAGTCAGGTAATTCTAATTGCAGAAGTTCCAGAATAGAAATACAGGCAATCATAAGCGGCAACCCACCTGCTCCGCTAGCGGCTAATGTTAGCTTCTGCGGATCCGCTAATGTGACACTGACTGCGACTGCAACGGATAGTATTTTTTGGTATGATGCCCCTGCGGCAGGTAATTTATTACAGACAGGCAATACATATACTACACCTGTTATAAGTGCTTCAACAACTTATTATGTCGAAGCAGGCGGACAAGCATGCAGGAGTACAAGGATACCGGTGATGGCCGTGCTCAGAACAAGTCCTGCTCCACCAACGGTAACTAATAACAGTCGTTGCGGACCCGGTAGCTTAACTTTAACTGCAAATTCTACTGATTCAATCTTCTGGTTTTCGGGTTCTTCAGGGAATAACTACCTGGATACAGGTTCTTCCTATATGACACCTGTTATTAATATTACAACGACATATTATGTAGAAAGTGGCAACGGCTGCCGTAGTACAAGAATACCTGTTCAGGCGATTATTCTGAGTGCTCCGGCTGCACCTGTCGGAAGTGATGATTCACTTTGTGGAGAGGGAACAATTACACTAAGCGTAACAGGAGCCGGGAATATTTCATGGTATTCTTCAGCAACAGGAAACTCGTTAATAGGAACAGGTCCAACTTACAATACTTCTGTTATCAGTAACACAACCACTTATTATGCAGAAGCCAATAATGGTTGTCCGAGCGCGAGCAGAACAGCCATCAGAGCTGTTGTCCTTCCTCTTCCGACCGGCCCCAACACATCAGATGTATTTCGATGTAGTCCGGGAACGGTATTGCTTAGTGCAAGTTCAAATGGAACTTTGTATTGGTATGATTCACCTGCAGGTGGCAACTTGCTTCATACCGGGAGTAATTTTACCACTCCGCCACTGAGTATCACAACTTCTTATTATGTAGAAGCAAGAAATACTTATTGTACGACCATCAGGATAGAAGTTCAGGCAATTATAAGTTCAATACCGGCTGACCCGCTGACTGCAGATGTAAGCAGATGTAATGCAGGTACTGTAACACTAAGTGCCAGTTCTCCTTCACAACTTTCCTGGTATAATGCTGCTGTTGGCGGAACATTACTGGACACTACGCCATTTTTCACGACACAGCCGATCAATACAACTACTACCTATTATGTTCAGGCAGGTATTGGTTGCGTAAGCAACAGAGTACCCGTAAAAGCCATTGTAATATACACTCCTGCACCACCGGTAATTTCTGACGGATCAAGATGCGGACCGGGAAGTGTAATATTAAATGGAACTGCAAGTGGTCGTATCAATTGGTATGATTCAGCAATCGGAGGAGTACTGCTTGATACAGGAAATGTATTTTATACTCCCGGCATTACTTCAACAACAACATTTTATGCTGATGCCGGACTTGAATGTCCGAGTACCCGTGTTGCCGTTGAAGCGGTGGTATTACCACAGCCCTTTCCTCCTGTGGTAACTAATGATTCAATTTGTGGTGCAGGCACCTTAACTTTAATGGCCAGCTCACCAGACTTGCTAAAATGGTATGATGATCCTTTTGGTGGCACATTGATTGGTACAGGGTCAACGTATACTACTCCATTTTTGAACTTCAGCAGTACATATTATGTTGAAGCAGGTGATCAGTGTGTAAGTACCAGAGTCCCTGTAGAAGCAGTTGTTTCTCCACAAAATTCATTTCAGATAGTTCAGTATGGTTCACGTTGCGGACCGGGAACTGTGCTGATCGGAGCTGTTTCAGATGCAGTTGTGTATTGGTATGATGCTGCGGTCGGAGGAAATTTACTCGATACCGGAGCAACATTTACAACACCTTATCTTACTGCCAGCCAAACATTTTATGCTGTTGCAGGACATATTTGTCCAAGTGCTCCTGTTTCTATACTGGCAACAGTTTTCTCTACTGTCTTTATAGACCTGGGTCCTGATTCTGTTGTGATACAGAGCGGTCAATCAATAACCCTCGATCCGGGTCCGGGGTTTAGTAATTACCAATGGTCAACAGGAGAGACCACTCAAACTATTGAAGTCAACTCTACCGGTTCATACTTCGTTACAGTAAGAGATCACAATGGCTGTTATTCTTCAGATATTATTTTTGTTGAAGTACTCGTCGGTACCGAAAAATCTATTGAAGAACCGGAACTTCTCATCTACCCTAACCCGGCCAGAGATCAGCTTAGCATTGCCTTCGGACATGCTAAGAATGAAGATCTATCGATCAGTATTTTCTCACCTGAGGGAAGGATGATCCTTGCAATAAATGAATTTAGTGGAGAACCTCAATTGAATGTTGACCTGTCCAAATTTTCTCCGGGAATTTATTTCCTGATGATGAGATTAGGAGAACTAAATCTCTGCAAGAGATTTATGATTGAAAGATAAGAAAACAAGAACCGGAATTTTTAAGAAGCTAGTCCAAACTTTCTGCAAGATACTTTCCTGCAAGATACGCTGTCGTCCATGCTGCCTGAAAATTAAAACCGCCTGTAACAGCATCAATATTCAGCACCTCACCGGCAAAGAACAAACCGGGATTTTTTTTACTTTCCATATTTTTAAAATCCACCTCCCTGAGGTCAACGCCACCACAGGTGACAAACTCTTCCTTAAAGGTAGTCTTTCCGCTTACACTATATTCATCATTGACAAGAGCATTAACCAACTTGTTTAGCTCTTCCTTTCTAAGGTGAGCCCATTTTAAATCTTTCTCCTCAACTGATCTGAAAAGCAGGTGTTCCCATAATCTTTTAGGTAGATGAAATGGGTTAGATGAGCTCATCTTTTTTCTGGCCATTGCCAATCGCAAATTCTGCAGTTTGCTCCGCATCTCTTCTTCAGAAATATCCGGCAACCAGCTTACATTAATTTTGAATTGGTAGTTCAATTGCTGTAAGTCTCTGGCAGCAAGTGAACTTAACTTCAGGATACATGGTCCGCTCATACCCCAATGAGTGATCAGCAGAGAACCTGAATTACTAATTTTCATACCCTGAATTTTCACTCTTGCATTTTCAACACTCACCCCCATTAACTCTGTAATCGGGTTATCCGGCATGTTGAATGTAAATAATGATGGGACGGGAGGAATAATTGTATGTCCAAGATCTGCAAACCATTCAAATGATTTTAATGTCGGGAAACCACCCGGAGTTAGGATCACTCTATCAGCGATCAGATTATTACCATCATGCAAGACAATATCGAATTGATCAGCACTCCTCTTTTTAAGAGTGCCTACAGAAGAGTTAAGCCTTACATCAACACCGGTCTCATAAGCTTCATTAATTAAACAAGACACGACGACAGAAGAGTCATTTGCAACCGGGAATATTCTTCCATCAGCCTCAACCTTCAGTTCAACTCCTCTTGAACTGAACCAATCGATGGTTTCTTTTGGTGAGAAAGTATGAAAAGGTCCTAATAGCTCCCTGCCACCTCTGGGGTAATAGTTTACTAATTCTCGTGGCTCATAACAAGCATGCGTTACATTGCATCGGCCACCGCCACTGATCCTGACTTTTGAAAGGACTTTAGATGTTTTTTCAAGTAAGATCACCTTGAGATGAGGATTCATTCCGGCACATGTTATGGCTGAAAAAAATCCGGCAGCTCCACCGCCGATAACAACTACAGTTTTTCCTTGTTTTACATCACTCATCCGGCTGCAATGAACGAAAAAAGAATAATTTTACCCGATATCAATACGGATTTACCGATATTTTCTTGAAGAATCTTTCAACAGGTATTTGGTTTCCCGATTTACTGAATAGTCCGATGGATTTTTGTGTTTCAATTTAAAATGAAATCTTTGCTGAATGAAGATCCACGGGGACGATATTTTCAAGCTGTTTGAGTTCGATAAAGTTTGTGAGCACTTAGCCGCTTACTGCAGGTCTGCAGCCTCCCGGCGTTTGGCATTTGCTTTGAAACCGATTGAGAACCGGGATGATCTTATGATCCGATTGAAGCAGACTGATGAGTATCGAAATAGTCTTGCGAACAAAGGACACTTTCCTGACACCTCTTTCGAAGATTTTGAAGATGACTGCCAGCTTCTTTCCAAGCAGGGCTCAATGCTTAGTGAAATGCAATTCAGTCGCATACGTTCAGCTTCAACTACTGTTAATGCGCTCTTAAAATTTCTATCTGAAAGAAAAACTTTCTATCCGGCTCTTTCGGAACTTACTTCTAATGTTTATGAGACCAAGGAAATAATTTCTGAGATCGATAGTATCATTGATTTACATGGAATCGTGAAAAACAATGCATCGAAAGAACTTCAGGAGATCAGAAATCTACTGCAAGCCAAGAGAAAAGAAGCAGACAAAAGGTTTCGCAGTTTTATAAATGAACTGAATAAAAAAGGTTGGTTAAGGGAGAATGAAGAGAACTTTTACAATAACCGACGGGTTCTTGCCATACCATCTGAGTACAAGAGAAATGTGAAGGGCTTAATACATGGAAAAAGTGAAAGCGGGAAAACGACCTTCATCGAACCTGAAGAACTTGTTGAACTGAATAATGCCGTATCGGAACTGGAGCAGGATGAAAGAACGGAGATAATACGTTTGTTGAGAGAGCTGACTGAAAAGCTTCGCATTCATTCTCCATTAATACTTGCATATCATAACCTCTTGACACAAATCGATCTTGTGAGGGCAAAAGCACTATATGCACTTGAACTCAATGCACATTTACCAAAGATCGAGAAGCATTCGAAAGTGGAATTGTATGATGCACTACACCCACTACTCTATGTAAAGAATAAAAAACTGAACAAATCGGTCGTTCCATTAAGTATTTCTCTCGACCAAACAAATAGGATCCTTATCATAAGCGGACCGAATGCCGGAGGAAAATCCATCACCTTGAAAACCGTAGGGCTGCTTCAGCTGATGCTTCAAAGCGGGCTATTAGTCCCTGCAAAAGAAAAATCAGTGATGTGTTTTTTTAATCATTTTCTGGCTGATATTGGCGATAGTCAATCGATAGAAAATGCATTAAGCACCTATAGTTCCAGGCTGATCAGAATGAATGATTTTCTGCGCTCGGCAAACAATCGCTCATTGATTCTTATTGATGAATTTGGAACAGGCACAGATCCGGAGCTTGGTGGTGCAATTGCCGAAGCTGTCCTGGAAGAATTGAATAAACGAAAAGCTTTCGGAGTGTTCACCACACATTATACAAATATAAAACTGATAGCAGAGAACTTACCGGGAGTTCAAAATGCTTCAATGCTTTTTGATCCTGAAACTTTAAGTCCAAAATATATGCTCATAACAGGGCAACCCGGAAGTTCCTATACCTTTGAAGTTGCAGAAAGGATCGGTCTGCCACAACATGTTCTTGAAAAAGCCAAACAAAAGGTACAGAAGGATAAATTGAAGTTGAATACACTGCTTGCAGGTTTGCATCTGCAAAAGAACAAACAGGAAGAACAAAGTAAATCCCTCAAATACCAGGAAGCCAAAAGCAGCGCTGCAGAACGGCATTATAAAGACCTTCTGAAAAACCTGGAAGCAAAGATCGAAAGAGATAAGACCAAGCGGGAGGAATTAGTAAAACTTGCCCAGCTTGGCAGAAAGATGAATAACTATCTGGATGAATGGGAAAAGACCAGGGACAGAAAAGCCATTATTAAAAAATTTGTTGGAAATCTCATTGTCGAAGTCAAACGTAAAAAAGCCGAAAATACTCCGGAGAAAGTTGAGAAAAGAACAAAGGCATTAATTGAAAAACTAAAAGCAGAGATCAGCGTCGGCACGCATGTTCGAATGCTGAAAAGTAAACAAACAGGAATCGTTGAAGAGATCAGGAAAAACGATGTAGTCGTTCAGTTCGGAGCTATCCGGGCTATTGTTGCGATACAGAATTTACAGATAGTAAAACAATCTGACTCCTCCGATGACTGAAGCCGGGCAATTATTTTAAAAATGCTTCAATGATCTTTTCAACCGTCATACCCTCTGCTTCTGCTTTATAGTTGCGCACAATACGGTGTCTGAGAATAGGTAGTGCAACTGCACGCACATCTTCAATGTCAGGGGAGAATTTACCATTTAAAGCTGCATGACATTTAGCTCCAATCACCAGGTATTGCGAAGCTCTCGGTCCCGCACCCCATGACAAGTAAGCATCGGCTTCAGGCGCTGCAGAATCTGTTTGAGGTCTTGTCTTAGCTGCCAACTGCACTGCATACTGTAAAACATTATCAGGAATAGGTATACGTCGCACCAGTTCCTGGAAGAACAGGATTTCCTGTGCATCGATGATCTTTTCAAGCTTAGGTTTATAGTCAGAAGTCGTATTCTTTACTACCAAAATTTCCTGTTCAAGATTCGGATATGTGAGCATAACATTGAACATGAATCGGTCAAGCTGTGCTTCAGGCAGTGGATAAGTACCTTCCTGTTCTATTGGATTTTGTGTTGCCAAAACGAAAAAGGGTAAATCAAGAGCATACCTTTTTCCGGCTGCGGTAACGGCATACTCCTGCATCGACTCAAGTAATGCACTTTGGGTCTTTGGAGGTGTCCGGTTTATCTCATCGGCAAGGATGATGTTCGCAAACAATGGTCCTTTGATAAAGCGAAAATGTCGTGACTCATCCAGAATTTCTGTACCAATAATATCAGACGGCATCAGGTCAGGAGTGAACTGGATCCGGTTATAGGTTAATCCTAATGTTTGAGCTATTGTGTTTACAAGAAGTGTTTTTGCAAGACCGGGAACGCCAACCAACAAGCAGTGTCCGCGTGAGAATACAGATATGAGTACATCTCTCACAACCTCATCCTGTCCGATGATCACTTTACCAATTTCATTTCTCAGTTGCTTATACTTTGCAACAAGATCCTGAACTGCTTCTACATCACTCTTATAATTCGTAGACATATATTAGAACTAATATTATTAATTAAAAATTGACAAATTATTCTGCGCTTTCTACAGACTCTGCTTTATACCACCTTTTCAAAATGGCACAGTCATCAAATTTATTATTAAAATGTATATAGGTATTTGTCTTTTTTGTTTCCACCCATTCTTCGAGCAATAAATTCTGTTTTGTTTGCAAAGCCACTTCCTGTATACGTTGATAATCATCTTTGAGATTAGCCTTGTGAGGCGCAGTCCTTGTTTTTACCATAACAAGTCTGTAAGCTTGCTTTCCATCTGATGTTGCCATTCCCAGGGGCAGAGATACTTTATTCAAAGCCATGGTATCAACCTGGAAAAACAGCAACCTATCCATTTTATCGGGAGCAAGTCTGGATGTACCTGTTTCCGGATTGATCAGAAGTCCTCCGTTGTTTTTAGTTTCTTCATCATCGGAAAATTTTTGTGCTGCCTCTTCGAAGGATATTGTGCCGAGATCAATTTGTTTACGGAGGCTGTCAAGAAATGTGAATGATTTATATAAATCCTTCTCATCAGTTTTTGGCTGGAGAAGAATATGCCTGACATTGATCTGATCAGCACGTCTTTCGATGAGTTGCAGAATATGAAATCCAAACTTGGTTTCAATGATAGGAGATACTTCACCGGATCTTAGATTAAAAGCTGCTGCTTCGAACTCAGGAACCATAGTTCCTCTCTCGAACATGCCCAGCTCTCCTCCTTTTTTTGCTGTTGACTTATCCTCTGAATACAATGCTGCATAGACAGCAAAATCTTCACCGGCCATAATTTTATTACGGTACTCTTCGAGCTTCATTTTTACCGCCCGTCTCTCTTCCGAACTTACAGGTGGCTTTCTAACGATCTGCCCGACTTCCAGTTCAGCATCAATATATGGCAGGCTATCCGGGTGAATACTCTCAAAAAACTCCCTTACGTTACTGGGAGTTGCTACAACATCTTTCGTAATAGTACTTTGCATACTTTGAACAACCAGTTGCTCACGGATCATATCCCGAAGTTCTGCCTTCAACTCACGGATGGTAGTATGAAAGTATTCTTCCAACTTTTCCTCAGAACCAATTTGATTAATGTAAAATCGCATCCTTCTGTCTAATTCCCCATCAACCTGATTTTCAGAAACTGTGACACTATCGATCTCCGCCTGATTAAGCATCAGTTTCTGAAGCAGGATCTGATCGAAGATCAGGCACCTGGTTTCTGTACTTGCCTCGGCACCCTGAGCAATGTATTGTACGAATTGTTTTTCGATATCGGAATGCAGAATGATCTTACTACCAACAACGGCCATCACCTCGTCGACAACAACCTGTGCATTGACCATCGGACCTGTAAACAGCAACGAAAGCAGTATTCCCTTTAAAATTATTTTCCTCGACATAAATTGGTAAAAAGCACTGTTATTTCTCATAATTTTCACAAAGGTACGGTTTTAATATACTTCTACGTCCCCATTTTTTCTGGCATCCTCATAAGCCTCCCGCTCCATCCTTTCGACCAGGGCGAGCTTTCTCTGGTTGATGATCATTGTACGAATATTGTTCCTTTCAAAACTCAATGGAGAAAGGCTGTTTTTCATCATAAAGCCTTTTATGCTCACCAGATAAATATTGACAGAATCTTCGATTTCAATATTTCTGTTATTCTGTAAATATTGTTCTTTATCATATGTTTTGATCGGGATTTCTTTGAGCAGATCGTCAAAGAGCAGCCAGGTGCTATCATCAAGGAAATAATTGAGAGCGTACTGGTGACAATAATCCTGAAGTGATTTTCGGTCCTTCTCAGAGGAGCTCCTGAACCAATCCTTTACCTTGGCAAGTTTAGGCGATTTTTTATTGAGTTTAAGATAATTTACCTTAATGATATTGTCCTTTAGTTCGAAATTATTCTTGTTCTTATCATAAAAACTTTCAATTTCATCTTCAGTGACAACAGTATCCAGATTTTGCCTGACAAGTTCGGTTTCATAAGCATAAGTCAGCAGTGAGTTCCTGTATTCTTCCAGTTTTTTCGCGACATCCTTCTTTTCATCATCCAGATTTTTCTCCGCTTTATGCAAGACAGATTTCTGTCTGATCCAGTTTTCGATAAAGTTCCCTGTGATGCTGATACTGTCGACTTCTGATGCACCTGCGGGAACAATTCCGATGAGATCTTCACTATAAAGAATATAGTCGAAAGCTCTTGCCACCATAACTCTGCCCTCATTATCATCTGCAGTCTTCTTCATAGTGCAGGAAAGTACGATGCTACTGCAAAACGAAAGAAATGCAAATTTATTCAGGCTTGTTCTCAAATTATTATTTCGAATTAACTTAAGAGAAAAAATCAATGACACTATTAAAAACACAAATCGGCGCCCGATTTTCATGGACGCCGTTTGTAAACTTCCGTTCATTCAAATCAACGTTTGCTGACTGATTCAACTACATCATCATACACTTTTACGGGATACTTTGCCTGTAATGAGCTTATCCATGCCTTCTCAAGAGCATTTTGGTAATCAGCAGTTACAAGTCCCTTTGCCTCTTCAAGTGTTTTTGGCTGTGCAGGTAACACACTATGTACATCTACAAAAATAACCTGATTGTCCTTTGCGATATCCTTTGTCATTCCTTTTTTCCATTCGATCTGATCTATGACTTCTTCTTCACCTTTGAGGAATTTCTTGTATTTCACCTGAAGATTTAACTGAGATGTTTTATTCAAACGAGCCATCAAGGTATCCGGATCGCTGATTTTTTTCATCAGCTTATGTGCCTCAGATGCTATACCGGCATTTGCACAAGTATAGATCGTTGCTTCAAGGCGCTCCTGCCACATATAATTTTGCTTGTTTTTTTCATAAAATTCCTTCAGTCCGACAGTATCCTTAACCGCCTTCGACCACACCTTTTTATCGGTAAGTTCAAATAACAAGATGCCATCACGGTATTCCTGCATCAGATTGCGGAAATCCGGATATAGTGAATCTAATTTTGACTCTTCATAAGCGAGGCATGATTCTGAAACATATTCATTGTATAAGGCCTCTGCAATGACCAAAGGTGATCCGCCACTCGGCCTTTTTGATTGGTGGTTGGACATATATTCAGAAAAATCCATCTGAGAATATGACTTATTACCCAGCGCAAATATATTGTTCTTCAAACCTGCAGCCTTCTCGTTTGTCCACTTTCCTTCAACGAGTGAAGAATCGACACGGGCAAAGTATTCTGCCTTTGATCTGGGCATCTCTTTGAATCCGTACTTCTTTTTGATCTTGGAGATCATAGAAGATCTGCTAAGATCGGAGCGGGAATCTTTTCCGACCTTTTGTTTTATATCAGACTGAAGTTCTTCATAAGTGCCAAGAGGCTTTTTCTCAAGTAATCGAATGATGTGCCATCCATAGCTGGTACGAACAGGTTGGGTATAATCATTCAATTCCTTTAAACCGAAAGCCGCACGTTCGAATTCCGGAACCATCCGACCGGTACCAAACATCGGCAAGGCACCGCCGGCTTTTGCTGAGCTTGGATCATCAGAATATTGACGCGCAAGGTCATCAAACCTTTCTCCCGCCTGAAGTTTTGAATATATCTCATTAATTTTCTGATGAGCCTTGGCAGAATCTTCAGCATTGGCACTCGTGGCGATCTTCACCATGATATGACCAACACGAACTTCACCCTGTGCCGGACGCGATTCTGTGACTTTAATGATGTGATAACCAAAACGGGTACGAACAGGTTGAGAAACCTCCCCTTCCTTTAGAGAATAAGCAGCAGATTCAAATGGATAAACCATTTGCATCGCAGAGAAATAACCCAAATCACCTGCATTATCTTTAGCAGATGGGTCTTCAGAAGATTTTCTTGCGACTGTATTGAAATCAGCACCCCTTATAATCTCACCACGAATTTTTAATGCTTTGTTATAAGCCTCAAGTGAATCTTTAGGTAAGGCATTAGGATCACACTTGATCAGAATATGACTTGCACGAAGATCTGTCTTCATTCTGTTGTATGCTTCTTTCAAGAGGTTCTCTGTGACTTCCTTATCGACGAGGTAAGGTTGAGCAAGTTGCTTGCGATAACCACCCAGCTCATCCTGAAAAGCCTGAACTGTATCCATTCCTGTCTCAAGGGCTTCTTTAACTTTCAGCTTATAGTTAATATAAAGCTGAAGATATTCCTTTACAGCCTGACTGCTATAGTCAGTGTCTTTGTTATTATTCTTTTTAAATACCCTTTCGAATTCACTCTTAGGGATATTTTCTCCGGCAATTGTCAGTATGATAGGATCTTTGGCATCCTCGGCGAAAAGAAAATTATTCAGGCTAAAAAGGATCAGTAATAAGAGAAAGCGATTTTTATTCATGGTTTTCTTCAATTTATTTAGGAGCGCAAATTTAATAATACCTTGGTTTATAAAAACGTGTCAAATTTCAATCTATTTCAACATTTTTCAATGAAGTAATCATGAACGCAAAGATAATGAAGCAGTTATAAATGTTAAATAAAAGGAAAAACGATCGCGATTAAATAGCCCTGTTTATCAAGCGATTAGCGATGGTAATTTGGTGCTTCTTTAGTAATGGTTACATCATGAGGGTGACTCTCTTTCACACCGGCCGATGTGATGCGAATGAAGGAAGCTTTTTTCAAAGCAGCAATGTTCTTCGTACCACAATAACCCATACTTGCTCTAAGTCCTCCGACGAGCTGATAAATTTCCTCTCCTACCAAACCTTTATAAGGTAGCCGTCCGACAATTCCTTCAGGTACAAGTTTTTTAACATCATCAGTTTGTGCCTGAAAGTATCGATCCTTTGAACCTTCACGCATAGCTTCTATGGAACCCATACCACGATAAAGTTTGAATTTCCTTCCTTCATATATCATTGTTTCTCCCGGCGCTTCTTCAGTTCCTGCGAGCAATGAACCAAGCATCACCGAATCGGCACCGGCGGCTAAAGCTTTGGAGATATCTCCGCTGAATCTAATTCCGCCATCAGCTATGACTTTTACCTCTGTTCCTTTTAATGCATTTGCCACATCATATATTGCGGTGAACTGAGGTACACCTATTCCTGCAATAACGCGCGTCGTACATATTGAGCCGGGGCCAATACCAACTTTCACTGCGTCTGCACCGGCTTTTGCGAGGTACCTGGCCGCATCAGCAGTTGCTATGTTGCCCACGATAATCTGTAATTTTGAATATGACTTTCTGATTTTTTTCAGTGTCTCTGCAACACCTTTAGAATGACCATGAGCTGTATCAATAGTAATAACATCTACTCCGGCATCAACCAATGCCTTTACCCTCTCTAATGTATCCTTGGTAACACCTACTGCAGCCCCTGTGCGCAAACGGCCAAACTCATCTTTACAGGCATTTGGTCTTGATTTAACTTTTAAAATATCCTTGTAAGTGATGAGACCAATGAGTCTTCCTTTTTTATCAATCACAGGAAGTTTCTCAATTTTATAATTCTGCAGAATTTGCTCAGCCTCTTTCAGGTTTTTCACCCCTGTCGTAGTTATAAGATTTTCTTTTGTCATCACTTCGGTAATTGATCTATCCATGTCTTTTTCAAAACGAAGATCACGGTTAGTACAAATACCCAGCAGCACACGATCCTTATTCAAAACAGGGATTCCACCTATCCCATATTCCCGCATGATCTGTACTGCTTCTCGCAATTTAGCCGTAGCCGGCAATGTTACGGGGTCATGGATCATTCCACTCTCGCTACGCTTAACTTTTCTAACTTCAGCAGCCTGCTGTTCTATGCTCATATTCTTGTGCAACATACCTATACCACCCTCCTGAGCAATGGCAATGGCCATATCAGCTTCAGTAACGGTATCCATTGCTGCTGCCAGAATAGGAATATTCAGACGAATTCCTGCTGTCAGGTATGTTGAAACATCAACCTCATTCGGCAGAACCTCAGAATAAGCGGGTACAAGTAAAATGTCGTCGTAAGTGAGTGCTTCACCGAGGAAGCGGGTTGTGGCAACTTTCATGTATATGGGTTAAAAAAAAGTTGCACGCAAAAGTAAGAAATTAATTGAACATTTCTTCTAATATTAACAAGCCGGGATGACTTAATATTTCAATAGCCTTTCCTTAACAGACTTAGATGCAAGGAGAAAAGCTATTGATCAAAGATGTGCATGAATCGCCACTCAAATCGACCTAAGACATCTTTACTTTAATTTCCGGTGCTTCAACAAGATGGAATGTAGCAGAGGCGAACCTTACCTCACCATTACTGGCTTCAATTTTTGTTAAAAGTTTTGTAAATAATTCTGTTTTCGTTGCTCTGCGTTTTTTGTAACTCACAACATAACGTAATGTGTACTCAACCCAGTTATCATTTGCAACGATAGAAACCATGGGTTCTGTTTGAGCGTCTTCAAGCCGATATTTACTTTGAAGTGATTTCCACTTTTCCTTCGACAATTTTGTAAGGTCACCTGCGACTTCTTTTCCTGTTTCAAGAATTATCGTTCTTGCCATCTCATAATTACTTCCGTATTGTACAGGAATTTTTATTTCATCCCATAAAAAAGGAAAATCTCCGGAATAATTAAAAACGGGTTCTTTGAAGACAAAACTGTTAGCGACCAAGACAATTCTTCCATTGTACAGGTCGCCGTCAACCCATTGTCCGGTTTCCATGACAGTAGTTCTTAATACACCGATATCCATCACATCGCCTTTTATTCCTCCAAGCTGCACTCTATCACCTGTTTTATAAAAGCCACCAAACATTATGGCCAGCCAACCGGCAAATGAAGTGATCACTTCCTGTAAGGCGAATGCAATACCTGCTCCGGCGACACCTAAGGCTACTGTTAGTCCACCCAGCTTATCACTATACACAATTGTTATCAATAAAAGGGTGATGAAATAGCCTAAGTAACTACTCAACTTTTTAGTCCGATACCTGTTGTCTGTGTCCTTTATCCTGGAAAATAAATTCTTCTGCAATAGTTTGATCAAAATCCAAATGAAGGCAACTCCAATGAATATGGTTACTATTTTACCTACTTTAGGATCAAATAATATGTCCGCTATTTCTTTTTCCATTTTATTCTTTACTTAAATGAACAACCCTTTGAGGGAATGGTATTGTGACATTATTCTCCCTGAACAATTCAAATATCCTCACGCGGATTTCACTTTTTACGTTTTCTACACGAAAAACTTCTTCAGACCAAAAGAACAAAAGGAATTTCAAGGAAGAATCTCCATAATCATCAAACCTGACAGAAGGTTTAGGTTCCCGTAGGACAGACTTATGTTCCACAGCAGCTTGTTTTAGAATTCGCATCACCAATGATACATCTGATGAATAATCAACACCCACAGCAATTTCAAATCTGGATAGAACGTTGCTATGTGTCCAGTTGATCAATTGATTTCTTGTCAGGTCAGAATTAGGAAGGATAATATATTTATCCTCCCGGGTTAACACTGTCGTAGTTCGTAAATTGATGATCTGAACTTTACACACAAGACCATTCACTTCTATGACATCACCTACCTTTACAGAAGATTCAACCAAAATAATTATTCCGGATACAAAATCACTGAACAAATTCTGAAGTCCTAAACCAACACCGACTAAAAGCGCAGCGGAACCGGCAAGTAATACGGATAGATTAAATCCAAGAATCTGCATTCCAAAAATGATCGCAAAAACAAATGTCACATATTTGAACAGACTGTAAATGGCAAACTTTCTGGAGATGTCCATTCTCTTCGGTCTGTAGATAATTTTCTTCGCAAATTGCAGGAAAATAAAGATGGCAATGAGATATGCCAATAATTTAACCAGAGATAAAACCTTAAGCTCAAAACTCCCTATATGTACAATTGAATAATTTAAAATCTCTTCCATGATATCATGTAAATTTTGTACCACAATGTTTGCAATAAGTTGAATTATCTTCCACCATTTTATGGCATTGCAGGCATTCCTTTATTTGAGAACTCACTTTAGCCATAGCAACGGTGACAATTCCGGTTGGTACCGCAATAATTGCATAGCCCATTATCATTGCTATTGATGAGATGAACTTTCCAAGTACAGTATGGGGAACCATGTCCCCGTATCCGACAGTTGTAACCGTTACTACCGCCCAATAAATACTTTGAGGTATACTGGTAAAACCTTCTTTGCCTCCTTCAATTACATACATTATTGTTCCCATAAAAGTTACGATGGAAACAACAGCCAATAAAAAGATACTGATCTTATGCAAACTGGCTTTCAATGCTTCAATCAATACTTGAGCTTCGGAGCTGAACCTTGCCAGCTTCAGGACTCTGAACACTCTCAGCAGTCTGAAAATCCTTACTATCAATAAGTAATGATAGCCAACAATAAATAAACTAAGATAAGTAGGTACTATTGATAAAAAATCGATCAAACCCCAGAAGCTTAGAATATACTTGATGGGTTTTTTGCTGATCCATATCCTTGTAAGGTACTCAATGGTAAATACAATAGTCAGAAACCATTCAATAATAAAAAATTCCCTGGAGTAGGATGCTCCTATCTCAGGAACACTCTCAAGCATTACTATAAAAACACTTATAAGTATTGTCCATAAGAGGAACACATCGAACCTCTTTCCTGCCGGCGTATCGGTTCCAAAAACAATCAGGTAAAGTTTTCTTCTAATTTCATTCATCCTTGGATATCTTTACATTAAAGCTAGGTGCAACATAATCTTTGGCTAAATAATTTGCAGGGATCGTGACCATATTGCCATCCCTTGCAGCCCTGTAATGAGGAGATAGTATTTCAATACCACGTTCGTTGCAAATATCCTGAATATTCTGATGCAATTCTGAATATATGACAGCCTGCAAATTTGCTTCCCGGACATAAGCGTTGATCTGATAAGAAACATAGAAATCATCCAGACTCGTTTGTAAAACGAAAGGCTTTGGATCCTTCAAAATATGATTCGTTTTTTTCGCAGCATCTATCAGAGCACTATGCATTTCCCTCCACGGTACATCATAGCCAATAGTCACCGTAGTATGAATAATCAAGCCCTTTGCCGTAGCATCACTGCTATAATTAATGGTGTGACCGTTCATTACTGAACTATTCGGTATAGATATTATTTCACTTTTAATGGTTCGCACTCTGGTTACAAGCAGAGATTTCTCTATAACATCACCTGTTACGTCTCCGATTTTTACCCTATCTCCGATCTTAAACAAACGCATATACGTCAATACGAGACCCGATACGGTATTCGACAAGGAACCGGCTGAACCGAAAGTAAACAGAAATCCCAGAAACACTGATACCCCCTGAAATACCGG
>Ga0116142_10001663_pt1 | contig 26265 bp, 22 predicted proteins | sample AD_UKC033_MetaG_FD_89785 | JGI IMG/M metagenome (GOLD analysis project Ga0116142, IMG submission 89785) | Active sludge microbial communities of municipal wastewater-treating anaerobic digesters from USA - AD_UKC033_MetaG | ecosystem: Engineered > Bioreactor > Anaerobic > Digestate | place: USA... | reverse complement strand
GTTTCCTGCGGCGGCGCGCCGGTCGCGCCACCGCAGGAAACGGTTCGCAGCGCGGGCCGCGGCGTGCGGGCCCCCGTGGCGCGTCAGCGCTTGCTGAACTGCTTGCGGCGACGGGCGCCGTGCAGGCCGACCTTCTTGCGCTCGACTTCGCGCGCGTCGCGCGTGACGAAGCCGGCGCGTCCCAGTTCGCCCTTGAGTTCGGCGTCGTAGTCGATCAGCGCACGCGTGAGCCCATGGCGCACCGCGCCGGCCTGGCCGGACTCGCCACCGCCATGGACATTGACCTTGACGTCGAAGGCAGCCTCGTTGGCGGTCAGCATCAGCGGCTGCCTGACGATCATGATCGAGGTCTGGCGACCGAAATAGCTCTCGATCGACCGGCCGTTGATGACGATCTGGCCGCTGCCCTTCTTGATGAAGACGCGCGCCACCGACGACTTGCGGCGGCCGGTCCCGTAGTTCCACTCTCCGATCACGTGCCGCTCCTCAGATGTCCAGCGTCTTGGGTTGCTGCGCGGTGTGCGGGTGGCTGGCACCAGCGTACACCTTCAGCTTCTTGATCATCGCGTAGCCGAGCGGGCCCTTGGGCAGCATGCCCTTGACCGCCTTCTCCAGTGCCCGGCCCGGGTGACGGGCCTGCATGTCCTTGAAGGCGGTGGCGTAGATGCCGCCGGGATAGCCGGAATGGCGGTAGTAGATCTTGTCGGTGGCCTTGGAGCCGGTGACGCGGATCTTGTCGGCGTTGACGACGACGATGTAGTCGCCGGTATCGACGTGAGGCGTGTAGATGGCCTTGTGCTTGCCGCGCAAACGGAGTGCCACTTCGCTGGCGACACGTCCGAGCACCTTGTCGGTGGCGTCAATCACATACCACTCGTGCTTCACCTCGGCCGGCTTGGCGCTGAAGGTCTTCATGAGGGTTTCTCGAGAAGCCGCATCCGGTCGCCGATTCGGTATCGGCCTGCGGGGCGGCGGTTTCGGCTGCTCGCCGGACCGATCGCCCGGCGCGTCGGGGCCACCCACCGAGTCCTCGGCGCCGCTTGTAGCTTGCGGCCTCTCGAAACCACGGCGCCGCCCGGACGCATTCTCCCCCGCCGATTTCGGGGAAAGCCAGTGATTCTATACAGAATGCGTGCGCACCGGAAGGCGGGCCGTGCAAGGACCGGAACCCTCGAGGCGCCGGCACCCCCCGCGAACCGAGGGGCCTGCACCCTGCCTGTGCACCGGGTCGCGGGATGGAGGCACGGTCCGCCGATGACGACAATCCCTAAATCGTTCGCTCGCTCCGTCCCGCGGCCGGTCACCGCGCCCGCTGACGCCCTGCCCCATGCTCGCCCTGCTGCCCTGGCTGTTGGCATCAATCGCAGCGATCCTGCTGGTCGCCGCGACCGCGCTGTGGTGGGTCGACCGCCGACGCGGCAGGCGCCTGCCGCCACTGCCGAGGGAATGGGCCCTCACGCCTCGCCCGGTCTTCAACAGCGACGAGCGCCGCGTCTACCGACAGTTGCGAGAGGCGCTGCCGCACCACGTCGTGCTGTCGAAACTGCCGCTGGTGCGCTTCTGCCAACCGATCGACCCCGAGCAGACGCGCTACTGGTACCGCCTGCTCGGATCGATCAACGTCACCTTCGCGATCTGCAGCCCGAACGGCCGCGTGCTCGCAGCGATCGACCTCGAGCATGACCGTGCCGCGTCGCGCCGGGTGCTGCAGACCAAGCAGGCGGTGCTCGGCGCCTGCCGCATCCGCTACCTGCGCTGCCCGGTCGATCTCCTGCCCTCGATCCCCGAACTTCAGCTGCTCGTGCCGCAGAGTGGCCAGCCGCGCGGGCCACATGCGGCGCCGATGTCCGGCCATGCCCCCGACGCCATCAGGCGCAGCCTCGGCGAGCGGCGCCGCGGCCGCCATGCGCTGTGGCAGGATTCGGGCTTCTTCCAGGATTCCTTCTTCGGCAGCGACACCGGCGGCAGCCGCGATCCGGCCACGAGCGACTTTGCCCCGCTGGACCCGCCGGAGTCTGCCGAGGACGAAGCCCCGTTCCCGCGCGCGCGACCGCCGTCAGGGCCGCCCCCGATCCGCCATTGAAGCTGCCCTCCCGCCCCGGATACGACGAACTGACGCCGGCGCACGTGCTCGACGCGCTCGACGCGCTCGGCCTGCATCCGGACGGACGCCTGCTGCAGCTCAATTCATACGAGAACCGGGTGCACCAGCTCTTCCTCGAAGACGGGCGCGCGGTGGTGACGAAGTTCTACCGCCCGGGACGCTGGAGCGACGAGCAGATCCTCGAGGAGCACGCGTTCGCGCTCGAGCTGGCCGAGGCGGAAGTCCCGGTCGTCGCGCCGATGGTGCTGCTCGGCAGCGCCCACCCGCAGCTTCGTCTGCTCGGCAAACCGCCAACGCTTGCGCGCTGGGAGGCCGACGGTCAGATGCATCGCTTCTCGGTCAGCCCCCGATGCGCCGGGCGCGAGCCCGAACTCGAGCACCCCGACACCCTGCAGCGGCTCGGGAGCTTCATCGGGCGGCTGCACCTGGTCGGGCAGCGGCGTGCCTTCTCGCATCGTCTGCGCATGGACCCGCCGGCGGACGCGGCGGCGGCGATCGAGACGGTGCGCGCACTCGGAATGCCCGGCGCCAGCGAGGTCCACGCCTGGCTGGATGCCGCGCGGCGCGCCCAAGCGGCGATCGCCGATGCGTTCGCCCGTCACGGCAGGCTGGAGCTGCTGCGCGTGCACGGCGACTGCCATCTCGGCAACGTGCTCTGGCGCGAGGACGAGAGCGGCGGCGGTCCGCATGTGGTCGACCTCGATGACGCCTGCATGGGCCCGGCGGTACAGGACCTGTGGATGCTGGTGTCCGGGGACGCCGGCACGATGGCGGCGCAATTCGCGCGGCTGCTGCAGGGCTACGAGCAGTGGCGCGACTTCGCAGCACGTGAGACGGCCCTCATCGAGCCGCTGCGCACCCTGCGCATGCTGCGCCACAGCGCCTGGCTCGGCCTGCGCTGGTCCGACCCGGCCTTCCCGGCGGCCTTCCCCTTCTTCGACACACCGGCCTACTGGTCGCAGCAGACGGTGCAGCTTCGCGAGCAGATCGAGCTGATGAACGCCTGAGCAAGGGCCGGACCCGCTGCCCGGGCAAGCGTGGACTTGCGCGCGAACGCCGACCGCGGCCACTCAGCCCTGGCCGGCGGGCAGCCACTGTGCGATGCCGAGGAAGAGCAGGGCCTGGATGAAGCCGCGCAGGTCGCCGACACCGACACGGCAGCGCCGACGCAGCTCGGAAGGCGTGCGCGGGCCGTCGGCGAGCTGCCGGATCAGCGACAGGTGTTGCGGCTGCTGCGTGTAGCGCCTGATGTCCGCGCGCGGCAGCGCCAGCAGTGGCGTGTGCCACCAGTCGGAGGGCGAATGCAGCAGGCGGTGATCGTGCGCGGCGATCGCCAGGTCCCAGGCGACGAGGTCCAGATCCCGCCGCCGGGCGCGCATCCCCGGCATCGCCGAATCGTCCAGCACCGGCAGTTCGCGCGTGACGCGCAAGCGCTGCTCGGCGAGCTCGTCGATGAGCACCGTTCCGCGCGCGAAATCGATCGACAACACCGCCCCGGGTCCGTAACCCGCGGCCAGCGGTGGCTCATCGATATCGACGAGTCCGCGCCGGACGCGGTCCAGGAGCTGCGCGCTGGACGCATCGGACTCGCGATCGGCTGCCGCCCCGGGCTGTCGGCTGTCGAAAGCGGAGTCGAATCCCGAATCGGATGCCGGCAAGCCGCTGCCGGCAGCGGTCAGCGCGGAAGTCTCCTGCGCGATCCGTTGCAGCTGGCGCACGAGATCGAGATGGATCCACCGGGCCCGCCGGTGCAGATCGTGGACCCGGGCTGCGGCGCAATCGATCGTCAGCAGCGGCCGCTCGTCGACGAAGGCGCCCAGCACCTGCGGCGCCACCCGGGCAACGAAGTCCTGCTCGGCGAGCACCAGGTCGCCGTTGGCTTCGCCCAGGCGCAGCTCCATCCCGAGCTCACGCCCGACACCGCGGAGCACCTCGGCCAGGGTCTCGAGCTCCGCCTCGCTGAAGCCCAGGTGCTGCACGATCAGCGCGCGCGGCCGCGGGCGTCGCAGCGGATCGATGGAGACCATGGCAACCCCCGCGGGGCAAGAAGTCACGAGCCCGGACCTTAGGGTCACGGGCTCGCGCGCGCCATCGTGCGAACGCCCGAAAGGCCTTCAGGCGAACCCGGGAAGCCGCTCAGGCTTTCCCCGAGGGCCGCCGCAGCACGAGCTCGAACACCGCGCCACGCCCGTCGCCGCCGCGGCGCACCTGCAGGAGTCCGCCGTGACGCTGCGCCACCCTTTGGACGAACAGCAAGCCGAAGCCCACGCCCTCCCCTGCGCGCGGAACGAGACCGTCGCGCTCCTGCATCAGCCGCCGGATCGCCGCATCGTCCAGGCCCGGCCCCTGGTCGCTGACGACGAAGACGGCGCCCTCGTCGCCGTCGGCCGGCGCATGCACATCGACGCGTACCGCGCTGCCGGCAGGACTGTTCTTGATCGCGTTGGAGAGCAGGTTCCCGAGCGCCCGCAGCACCAGCGCCCGGTCGACGTTCATCTGCACGAAGGGCAGCTCGTCGACGCCCACGAGCTGCACACCCGCGGCCTGCGCCTGCGGCCGGAAGTCGGCGCAGGCCTCGGCCGCCAGCTCGTGCGCCGGCACAGCCACCGGCCGCAGGGGCCGCTGCGCCGCCTGCACGATGCGCACGAAGTCGTCGGCCAGCGCCAGCGTGCGCTGCGCGAGGCGGCGGATCTCCTGCATCAGCGCAGGCTGCCCGAGCTCGCCGCGCCCCTCGAGCTCCAGATCGGCCAGCAGCGCGATCGACGTCGCCGGTGCGCGCAGGTCGTGCGAGACGAAGGCGAGCAGCTCGTCGCGCGCGCGCTCCGCCTGCTTGATCGGGGCCACGTCGGCGATCGCGATGATCAGGCGCGTGCCGCCGTGCATGTCGACGCCGTCGGCATGGATGACGAAGTCGCCATGGCCGGCCAGCCGTGCCTGGACGGACAGTTCGCGGCGCGTGCCGCGCACCTCGGCCAGCGCCGAAACCCAGTCCACCTCGGGCTCGCACTCGAATTCATCGAGAAGGCGCGCCAGATCGAGGCCCTGCATGTCGTCGGCCGTCTCCTCGCCGTAGAGCCGCGCGGCCGGCGGATTGGCCAGCAGCACGCGTCCGCGACCATCGTCGACCAGCATCGCGGTCGGCAGGCCCGCGAGCGCGTCGGCCAGGAAACGGCGCGCCGAGCGCAGGGTCTCGGCCGCCGTGTGCAGCGCCGCCAGCCGCCCCGCCAGGCGATCGCCACCCACGTCCGGACGCCGGCGCGTCGGTGGCTCGAGCAGGCCGGGCTCTACCGCCAGGCGCTCGATCTCGCGATCCAGCTCGGCGACACCACGTTCGAGCCGTCGCCAGCTCCACAGGGGATAGGCGAGCACCGCCGCGGCCATGAACGGCACCGGGCTGCACCACCAGCCCCAGGCCAGCACCGCAAGGCTGAGAGCCAAGGCCAGCGGCAGCGATGCGATCGCAGTCATCAGCGCCGGCCGGGTGCCGGCGCGCGCGAAGACCGCCACCAGGCCGAGCACCGCGAGCGCCGAGATCGCGCCTGCAAGCTGCGGCGGCAGGGCACGCAGCGCCTCCCCGCGGCGCATCGTCGCCAACGTGTGCCCGAGGACCTCGATGCCTGGCATCGCGTGCCGGCTGGCGTTGACCGGTGTGGCCAGCGTATCGCCCAGGCCCTGGGCGGTCATGCCGATCAGCAGGTAGCGGCCGCGCAAGGCCTCGGCCGGGACCTGTCCGCGCAGCAGATCCACGTAGGAGACTCGCTGCAGCTGCCCCGGCGGACCGTAGTAGCGCACGAGCAGCCGCCCCTGGCGCAGCCAGCCTTGGGTTGGCGGATCGTCGTCCCGTTCCAGCCAGGTGGCAGGATGCAGGTCCTCGCCTCCGGCGCGCAGTGCCGCCAGCGCCAGATGCGGATAGGGACGCCCGGGCGGGCCGGCCTCGACGAAGGCGTGCCGCAGCACGCCGTCGGCGTCGACGACGGCCTCGGCTGCACCCAGCGTCACCGCCTCGCGCAGCGGCGCGACCGGCTGCAGGAGCTGCAGCGGCTGTCCCGGCACCGACTGCCAGACCACCGGCATCACCACCGGGGCCGCGCGACGCAGCGCACCGGCCAGCAGTTCGTCCTGCGTCGGGTCCGGATCGGTCTCGCTGAGCACCAGGTCCAGCACCACGGCGCGCGGCCGCAGAGCGGCCAAGCGGTCGAGCAGGGTGGCATGGACGGCACGCCGCCAGGGCCAGCGGCCGATGGCGTCGATGCTCGCGTCGTCGATCGCGACGAGCACGATCTCGTCGGGCGGCGGACGCTGCCAGAGCATCAGACCAAAGTCGTAGACGAGGCGGTCCGCGCGCCACAGCCAGCCGGTGGCGGCCAGCACGAAGGCCAGCACGGTCAGCACCAGCGCCACCGCGACGTCGTCACGCAGGCGACCTTCGCGCGCCGCGCCGCGTGCGCTCACGGTCGCCGCAGCGCTCCCGCGTCGGTGCGCACACAGGCGGCGGAGCCGTCGTGCACGCATGCCACTGCCTCGCCGACATCGAAGTGCTGGATCGCGGTCCATGCTCCGACGAAGCCGTCGACCTCCCGTGCGCGCAGACGCACGTAATAACGGCCGGGCGCCGGCGCCGTCCATTGGAGACGACTCTCGCCGAGCACAGGCTCGGCGAGCAGATCGTCGAAGGCCGGATCGCGCGCCAGCTGGACTTCGTAGCGCTGCCCGGCTTCTCCGATCCAGGTCAGCTGCACCTGCTGCTCGTCCACGCGCGATGTCGGCACGGAAGGCAAGGACGGCAAAGCCAGCAGTTCGAAGCCCTGCGGCGCGCTGAAGGGCCCGGTGTCACCATCGGCACGCACCGCGGCAACGCGCCAGAGATAGCTGCCCGGCGCAAGAGCGGCCACGTGGTAGGACGGCGCTGCCACATCCTGCACGTCGACGAGCGGCAGCACGAAGGGCTCGCGCTCGACACCCGCCTGCGCCAGCTGCAAGCGATAGCGGGCTGCTTCCGGGTTTGCGGTCCAGTCCAGGTCGACGCCGTGGCCGCGCAGCACGGCGCCGGCCGTGGGCGTACGCAGCAGCGGCGGCTCGGGCCTTGCCTTGAGCACGAGAACCGTCGCCGCATCCGGGCCCTCCAGGCCCAGCGCGTCGATCGCGCGCACGCGCATCGGGTGGCGCCCGTCGGCCAGCCCCGCAATGCGAATGTCGGGCGTCGTCGAGCGAAGGTCCACGAGCAACTCGTCGAAGCTCTCGTCGCGCGCCACCTGCACGCGCCAGCTTCGGGCCGGCGGTTCGCCGGCCTGCGGCCGGGGGAGGCTGAACGTCACGAGCGGGCGTTCGTGCCGGGACGGCAGGCCATCGAGGCGCGGCGGCAAGGGCAGGAGAGACGGGGTTCCGACCTCCCCGGCGGCGTCGACGATCGCGCCGTAGCCGCGACCGACCTCGCGCGCCGGCTGGCCGGCAGCCATGCCGGACATCGCGACGGTGCCGTCCAGCACCTCGCCGAGCGTGCGCGGCCCGTCCACCGCGACCCGGTACTCGGTGCCGCGCACCGCGAGCGCCCCCTGCGGCGTCTCGATACGAAAGCCCGGCTGTCCTGCTCTCGCCCGGCCAGCCTGCACCTCGACACGTCCCTGCTCGAGCCGCGTCCTGGCGCGCGCGCCATCGGCCGCGGGAATGCGGTACGACTCCTCGAGCCGCATCCGGCTGCCGCCGCGAAGCCGCAGCAGCGTGCCATCGACCAGCCGCAGGGTGACGCTGCCGTCGGCGTCGGTGGCGACCTCGCTTCCTGCCGGCAGCGATTCTCCCGCCAGCAGCGGTGTGCCCTGGCGGCGCGCTCCGCCGCTGACGGCCATCACCGCGGCGGGCACCGGCTCGACGCGCAGGAGGCGCAGCGGAATGCGCAGGGACAGGCCAACCGGCATCCGGTGCGGCTCGCGCACCCGGTTCAACCGCTGCAGCTGCGGCCACTCCCGCGGGTCGGCGAGGTAACGGTGAGCGAGCCCGATCAGGGTATCGCCCGGCTCGGTGATGTGCACGATGTCCGTCGCTTCGACCGGCAGCGGCTGCGCCGCAGCCAGGCCCCAGGCCAGCAAGGGGAAGAGCAGAGCGGCTCGCCAGCAACGCGCACCCGGGGTCATCGTCAGCGCTCTTCGCCCAGGTAGGCGATCGCCTTGCGCACCAGCATCGCCGGCGTAGCCGCGTCGAGCTTGAGCTTCAGCGCCTGCTTGTGCGTCTCGATCGTCTTGACGCTGCGGTTGAGCTGCTCGGCGATCTCGCGCGTGCTGCGCCCGGCGGCAATCAGCCGCATCACCTCGAGCTCCCGGACCGAGAATTCCGGCCGGGCGAGCTCACCCCCGGCCGCACGGCCGGTCGCGCGCCGCAGCAAGGCGTCGCGCTGCTCGACACTGACCCAGATCCGGCCGGCAAGCACGCTGCGTACCGCATCGAGCAGGGTCGTCGAGAGCGCGCTCTTGGCGACGAAGCCATCGGCGCCTGTACGCAGGCAGCGTTCGGCGTAGATGTCCTCGGGCATCGAGCTGAGCACCAGCACGCGTGCGGCCGGCGCGGCGTCGCGCAGTCGCGGCAGGGCGCCGAGCGCGAATCCATCGCCCAGGCCCAGGTCCAGCATCACCAGATCGGCCGGCCGTTCGCCCAGCGCCGCGAGCGCATCGCGAAGATTGGCAGCCTCGCGCACCACGCAGGGCCGGTCCAGCCGCGAGAGGACGTGCCGCACACCCAGCCTCACGACGTCGTGGTCGTCGACGACCAGAACGTTCAAGGACGAAGAGAGGTCCATCGGAGGGCCGCTTCGCGAGTCGCACCGGCCCGGATTCTAGGGAGTGCAGGGAGGTCCTCATCATTTGTCCCGCCCCTCCCCGCCAGCGCGAGAGAAATGTCAGGCCGTCGCGACGAGCAGCCGGTTGACTCGGCGGACGTAGGCCGCCGGATCGTCCAGCTGACCGCCCTCGGCCAGCAGCGCCTGCTCGTAGAGCAGATGCGCGAGGTCGTCGAAGCGGCTGTCGTCGGCGAGCTGCCTGACCAGCGCGTGCTCAGGGTTGACCTCGAGGATCGGCAGCGTCTTGGGCGCCTGCTGGCCCGCCTGCTCGAGCATCCGCGCCAGGTGCGAACTCATCTCGCCTTCGTCGACGACGATGCAGGCCGGCGACTCGACGAGCCGCGTGCTCGCGCGCACGTCCTTCACGCGGCCTTCGAGCGCCGTCTTCAGCCGCTCCTGCAGCGGCTTGAAGGCCTCGGCGCTGGCTTCGGCGGCCTTCTTCTCGTCCTCGTCCTGAAGCTTGCCGAGATCGGCCGCGCCCTTGGCGACGCTGGTGAGCGGCTTGCCCTCGAACTCGTAGAGGTGCGAGAGCATCCACTCGTCGACGCGGTCGACGAGCAGCAGCACCTCGATGCCCTTCTTGCGGAAGATCTCGAGCTGCGGGCTGTTCTTCGCGGTGGCCAGCGTATCGGCGGTGATGACGTAGATCGCCTCCTGCCCCTCCTTCATCCGCGAGACGTAGTCGGCAAAGGACACGCCCTCGTCGGCGTGCGTCGAGGCAAAGCGCAGCAGTCTGGCCAGGCGCTCCTGGTTCGCGAAGTCCTCGCCGATGCCCTCCTTGAGCACGGCGCCGAACTGGCGCCAGAACTCGGCGTACTTGTCCTTCTCGTTCTCGGCCACGTCCTCGAGCATCGAGAGCACACGCTTGGTGCTGCCCTCGCGGATCGCCTTCACGTCGCGGCTTTCCTGCAGCAGCTCGCGGCTGACGTTGAGCGGCAGGTCGGCCGAGTCGATCACGCCCTTGACGAAGCGCAGGTAGACCGGCATCAGCGCCTCGGCGTCGTCCATGATGAAGACGCGCTTGACGTAGAGCTTGACGCCACCGCGCTTGTCGCGGTTCCAGAGGTCGAAGGGCGCCTTGGCCGGGACGTAGAGCAGCTGCGTGTACTCGCTGCGCCCTTCCACCCGGTTGTGCGTGTAGGCCAAGGGCGCGGCGCTGTCGTAGCTGATCTGCTTGTAGAAGGCCTCGTACTCCTCGGCGGTGATCTCGTTCTTGCTGCGCGTCCACAGCGCCGCGGCCTTGTTCACCGTCTCCCACTCGTCGGTGTCGACCTGCGCCTTCTTCTCCTCGTCCCAGCGCTGCTTGCGCATCAGGATCGGCAGCGAGATGTGGTCCGAGTACTTTGCGATGATCGATTTCAGCCGCCAGGCGGATAGGAAGTCGTCCTCGCCCTCGCGCAGGTGCAGGATGACGTCGGTGCCGCGCTCGGTGCGCGTGATCGTCTCGACCTCGAACTCGCCGGTGCCCTCGCTGCTCCAGCGCACGCCCTGCTCGGGCGGCAGGCCGGCACGCCGGCTCTCGACCGTGATGCGGTCGGCGACGATGAAGCCCGAATAGAAGCCCACGCCGAACTGGCCGATCAGGTTCGCGTCCTTCTTCTGCTCCCCTTCGAGCGCGGCCATGAACTCGCGCGTACCGCTCTTGGCGATGGTGCCCAGGTGCTGCACCGCCTCGTCGGCGCTCATGCCGATGCCGTTGTCGCGGATCGTGAGCGTTCGCGCCGCCGGATCGAAGAAGACGCGCACCTCGAGGTTTGGCGCGTCCTCGTAGAGCTCGGCCTTGTCCAGCGCCTCGAAGCGCAGCTTGTCGCAGGCGTCGGACGCGTTGGAGACCAGCTCGCGCAGGAAGATCTCCTTGTTCGAATAGAGCGAGTGCGTGACCAAGTGCAGGATCTGCTTGACCTCGGCCTGGAACGACAGGGTTTGCTTGTCCATGCGGATCGGGTAAAGGTTTGCCAACGGAGACGGCGGCGATAGTGGGGGTTCTGGGCGCATTTTCAAGGGTCGCATTGTTAGCGCCGGGACTGTCGAACCGTGGTAGACGCAAGAAAGCCGCCGACGCGGTGCGCGGGCGGCTTCCTCGGGAAAGGGCGGGCCGGACGGAGCGCCAGCGTTCGCCCGAAGCTGCGCTACTGCAGCAATCGCAAGACCTGCTGCGGCAACTGGTTCGCCTGCGCGATCATCGCCGTGCTGGCCTGCTGCAGGATCTGCGCGCGCGAGAGGTTCGCGGTTTCGGCCGCGAAGTCCGCGTCGAGTATGCGGCTGCGCGCGGCGGCCTGGTTCTCGACCGCGACCTGCAGGTTGCTGATCACCGCCTCGAAGCGCGATTGCGTGGCGCCGAACAGCGCGCGCTTGTCGTTGATGGTGTCGAGCGCTGCGTCGATCGTCGTCACAACGGCGGCGAGGGGACCGGCAGTGGCCGCAGAGCCGATGACCAGTGCCGTGGCGACCGCCGCCGAAATCGATGTGTTACTTGCCATGTTCTCGAAGACAACATCGACGGAGTCGTCGGCCCCGACGTTGGCGCCGACCTGGAAGGTGAAGGTTTTCGCGCCCGTACCCAGGATCGTCGTGCCATTGAACGAAGTGCCGCCAAGCACGCGTTTGATTTCGCTCTGGAGTTCCACGAACTCCTTCTGCAGCGAGTCCTGGTCCTTGCCATTGTTGGTGCCGTTGCGCGCCTGAATCGCCAGTTCGCGCATGCGCTGCAGCGCATCGCCGACCTTGGAGAGCGCACCCTCGGCGGTCTGCGCCATCGAGATGCCGTCGTTGGCGTTGCGGATCGCGACGTTCATGCCGCGCACCTGCGCGGTCATGCGCTCGGCGATCGCCAGGCCCGCGGCGTCGTCCTTGGCGGAGTTGACGCGCAGGCCCGAGGACAGGCGCTGCATCGAGGTGGTGAGGGAATTCTGGGACGCAGCGTTGTTGCGCTGCGCCGTCAAGGTCGCAATGTTGGTGTTGATGATGGCAGGCATGTTGCACTCCTTCGCGTTTCAGACAAACCCGGCCCGACGCCGGCAGGACTCCAATGCGGTGGGCAGGCTCGTCGCCCACCGCACCTTCGTCTGCAGCCCTGCCGCCTGTTGTCAGGCGACGAAGCCGCAGCGCCCGACGCCGGCCACCTTCTGTCGTGCAGCGAAGCTGCTCGGCCGTCGGAGGGCCAACCGGACCGCGGAGCCCGCATCGCGTGCCCCGTTGGGCTGCTTATCGGCGGCGGAAAAAGGAAACTTGAGACCGGCCTTTTCCGTCGTTTGACGCTCCGGATCCAAGGGGCGAAGCCGGGCAGCACAAAGAAGCGCGCCGTCTTCGGCCATTTCGAAGCATGGCTTGACCCCGGCGCTGCCTAGACTCGATCGCGACACCTCGCCGCTGCGCAGTCCCTCACGGCGCACGCGCGCAGCCCGCATCAACGAACCCGCCCTCCGTCATGCGACAAAGCCCTCGTCATGCCAATTCCGGCACGCTTTCCCGAGTCCATCCGGCGATCAAGGCAAGCGCCTTCGCCGCCTGGCAGGCCGGACAGGCTCACGCCAAGCGCGGTGCGTGGGAAGAAGCCACGCGCAGCTTCGAGAGCGCCGCCAGGCAAGCGCCGAAGGATCCGGTGATCGCGCTGAACCTGGCGCGCGCATTGATGGCGCAGCGCCGCTGCGACGAAGCGGCCGAAGCTGCCGCACGCGCCTACAACCTCAACCCGCGCGATCCGATCGCCTGCGCCTACACCGCGCACTGCCTGATGGAAGGCAAGCGCTTTCGCGACGCCGCGCGCTGCCTGCAAAGCCTGCCCGAGGGGATGGAACGCGGCTTCGACTACTGGTCGACGCTGGCGCGTGCGCTGCAGCAGAGTCACCAGCCCAAGGACGCGATCGACGCCTACCTGCAGGCGCTGTCGCTGAACCTCACCGACGCCAACACGCACTACCAGCTCGGCCTGTGCTTCAACGAGCTGGCGATGAAGACCGAGGCGGCGCAGTGCTTCGAGACCGCGCTGGCGATGGGCGCCGGTCCGCACGAGCTCGGCATCCGCGCGTTGCTGAGCTATTTCGCACGCGACGCCTGCCATTGGAGTGGCGCGACACGCGCGCTGGCCGATCTCGCGCGGACCCTGCGCGAGACGCCCGGGGACGCAGCGCTGGCCACCACCCCCTTCGCTCACGTGACGCTGCAGGACGATCCCGCCGACCTGCTGAAGGCCACGCGCATGCTCTCGCGTCACGTCGCGAAGCACGCGCACCCGCTGCCGGCCCGCGCCAGCGACTGGAAGCCCGGGGGGCGGCGACTGCGGGTGGGTTATCTCTCGGCCGACTTCCACCAGCACGCGACCTGCATCCTGATGGCCGAGATGCTCGAGCAGCACGATCGCGAGCACTTCGAGATCACCCTCTACTCGCACGGCAAGGACGACGGCACGGCGATGCGCCGGCGCATCGAGGCCGCCTGCGATCACTTCGTCGACCTGGTTCACAGCACCGACCGCGAGGCCGCCGAGCGCATCCGCGCCGACGGCTGCGACCTGCTCATCGACCTCAAGGGCTACACCGCGCACAACCGCTTCGCGATCTTCGCGTGGCGGCCCGCGCCGGTGAGCGCGAGCTTCCTCGGCTTCCCAGGCACCACCGGCGCCGACTTCATCGACTATTTCATCGGCGATCCGATCGTCACGCCGCTGTCCGAGCAGGCGCACTACAGCGAGCGGATCGCACAGATGCCGGTGTGCTACCAGCCCAACGACCGCCAGCGCGCGCTGCCCGAAGCGCCGCCCCGCGCCGACGAAGGGCTGCCCAGGGACGCGCTCGTGCTCGCGGGCTTCAACCAGCCGTACAAGATCTCCCCGGAGGTCTTCGACGTCTGGTGCGCGCTGCTGGCCGAACTGCCGAACGCCGTGCTGTGGCTGCTCGACTGGAACGAGCAGGCGCGCACCAATCTGGAGCGCGAGGCGGCCGCACGCGGCATCGACCCCGCGCGCATCATCTGGGCCACGCGCAAGCTGCCCGCCGAGCACATGGCGCGCATGCAGCTCGCCGACCTCTTCCTCGATACCTGGCCCTGCAACGCGCACACGACGGCCAGCGACGCGCTCTGGGCCGGCGTGCCGGTCGTCACCTTCGCCGGGCGGACCTTCGCCTCGCGCGTCGCGGCGAGCCTGAACCACGCGGTCGGGCTGCCCGAACTCGTCTGCGACGACGCGGCGCACTACGCGCGCACCGTGATCGAACTCGCCGGCGACCACGCACGACGCACCGCGCTGCGGCAGCGGCTGGTCGTCGCGCGCAAGGATTCGCCGCTCTTCGACAGCCTGCGCTTCACGCGCGAATTCGAGGCCCTGCTGCTGCGCATGATGCAGCGCCACGCCGATGGCCTGGCGCCGACGGCGCTGCCGGCTTTGCAAGCGTAGGGAACAGGGGCGGCCGGACCGCAGCCGCACGGGGCAGAATCGGCGGGCAGGCCCGCCATGAACATCATCATCCTCGACGACTACCAGGACGCCGTGCGCAAGCTGCGCTGCGCGGCGCGCCTGGAGCCCTACAACGCCAAGGTCTTCACCAACACGGTCAAGGGCATCGGACAGCTCTCGGTGCGCCTGCGCGATGCCGACGTGCTGGTGCTGATCCGCGAGCGCACGCAGTTCCCGCGCGCGCTGCTGGAGAAGCTTCCGCGGCTGAAGCTGATCTCGCAGACCGGCCGCGCCGGCAGCCATATCGACGTCCAGGCCTGCACCCGCCTGGGCATCGCAGTGGCCGAGGGCGTCGGCTCGCCGACGGCACCGGCCGAGCTGACCTGGGCGCTGATCATGGCGGCGATGCGGCGGCTGCCGCAGTACATCGGCAACCTCAAGCACGGCGCCTGGCAGCAAAGCGGCCTGAAGGCCGCCTCGATGCCGCCGAACTTCGGCATCGGCATGCTGCTCAAGGGCCGCACGCTCGGCGTCTGGGGCTACGGCCGCATCGGCAGCCTGGTCGCCGGCTACGGCCGCGCCTTCGGCATGAGCGTGCAGATCTGGGGCAGCGAGGCCTCGCGCGCGCGCGCTGCCGCCGACGGCTACGAGGTCTGCGAGAGCCGGCAGGCGCTGTTCGAGTCGAGCGACGTGCTGAGCGTGCACCTGCGGCTGGTGGACGCCACGCGCGGCATCATCACGCTCGACGACCTCTCGCTGATGAAGCCGACCGCACTCTTCGTCAACACCTCGCGCGCGGAGCTGGTCGGCGAGAACACGCTGGTCTCGGCGCTCAACCGCGGCCGCCCGGGGATGGCCGCGGTCGACGTCTTCGAAAGCGAACCGATCCTGCAGGGGCACCCCTTGCTGCGGCTGGAGAACGCGGTCTGCACGCCGCACATCGGCTACGTCGAGCAGGACAGCTACGAGCTCTATTTCGGCGCCGCCTTCGACAACGTCGTCAACTTCATCGAGCAGCGGCCGACGAACATCATCAACCCCGAGGCGCTGCGGGTCCTGCGGTGAGCGGCTTGACCACCGAACCGCTGGAGCCGCCTTGCCGGCCGGCGTCGGCGGTCGAGATCCTGCGCGTCTTCACCGCGCTGGCACTGCAGGGCTTCGGCGGCGTGCTGCCGGTGGCACAGCGCATCCTGGTCGAGCGCCGGCGCTGGCTCACGAGCACCGAATTCGTCGAGATGCTGGCGCTGGCGCAGGTGCTGCCCGGGCCGAACATCGTCAACCTCGCGCTGATGTTCGGCGATCGCCATTTCGGTGTCCGCGGCGCGCTGGCGGCAATGTCCGGGTTGCTGGGCGTGCCGCTGGTCATCGTCGTGCTGATGGCCGCGCTCTACAGCCAGCTCGCGAGCCTGCCCGCAGTGGCCGGCGCACTGCGCGGCATGGGCGCAGTCTCCGCAGGGCTCGTCGTCGGCACCGCGCTCAAGCTCGCGCCTTCGCTGCGCGGCAACCCGCTTGGCCGAACCCCGGCTGCCATGATGCTGATCGGCGCAGCTCTTGCCGTCGGTTGGCTGCGGGTTCCGCTTGTCTGGGTCGTGCTCGGCCTGGGTGCCGTTTCGATGGCGATCGCCGCGTGGCGGCTGCCGCGATGAGCGCGGTCCTGTTCGGATCGGGACAGCTCGACGCCGCGGCGCTGTGGGCATTGTTCCTGCACTTCATGCTGCTGTCGGTGCTGGCCGTCGGCGGTGCGATCACGACGACGCCCGAGATGAGCCGCTGGCTCGTCGGCGAGCGCGGCTGGCTCAGCGACGCGCAGTTCACGACCTCGGTCGCGCTCGCGCAGGCCGCGCCCGGCCCCAACGTGCTCTTCGTCGCGGTGATCGGCTGGAACCTTGCGGGGCTGCTCGGCGTTGCGGTGACGATGGTCGGCAGCCTGCTGCCGTCGACGGTGCTGGCGCTGCTGGCCTCGCGCTGGGGCACGCAGCATCGGCAGCGACGCGTCGTGCGCGCGTTCAAGGCGGGGATGGCGCCGCTGACGATCGGCTTCCTGCTGGCCACGGGCTGGGTGCTCGCCGATCCGCTGCGCGGCTATGCAGCCACACCGGTACTGGTCGCGATCGCCGCGGCCTTCATGCTCTGGACGCGGGCCAGCCCGCTGTGGCCGATCCTGCTCGGCGCAGTCGTCGGGGCGGCCGGCTGGATGGAGTGAGGCAGGCGTGAAGCGGCGCGCGAGCGTCGGCCCACTTCCGCGAGCGCCGCATCAGCCATCGCCTTGCTCGGCCGCCTCCTGCTGCAGGCGTTGACGACGAGCTTCGTACAGGCACACGCCGGCGGCCACCGAGACGTTGAGGCTCTCGACCGCGCCGGCCATCGGGATGCGGACGAGTTCGTCGCAGCGCCGGCGCGTGAGCTGGCGCATGCCGCGCCCCTCGGCGCCCAGCACCAGCGCCAGCGGCCCGCGCAGGTCGGCATCGAAGAGCGTGCCGGGCGCATCGTCGCTCGTGCCGACGACCCTCAGGCCCAGGTCCTTCATCTCGTCCAGGCTGCGCGCGAGATTGGTCACCATCAGGTAGGGGACGGTCTCGGCCGCGCCGCTCGCGACCTTGGCGACCGTCGCGTTGATCCCGACGGCGTGGTCCTTGGGCGCGACGACCGCGTGCGCGCCGGCGCCGTCGGCCACGCGCAGGCAGGCGCCGAGATTGTGCGGGTCGGTGACGCCGTCGAGCACCAGCACCAGCGCCGGCCCGCGAGCTTCGGCCTGGACCGCCTCGAGAATCCCGTCCAGCGTGTGCTGCGCCTTCAGCGGCAGCACGCGCGCGACCACGCCCTGGTGGCGCGCGGTACCGGCGATGCGCGAAAGACGCTCGTCGTCGCTCTCGATCAGCCGCACGCCGGCCGCCTGTGCGCGCTCGACGAACTGCCGCATGCGCGCGTCGCGACGCGTCGGATCGACGTGCAGTTCGACGATGGATTGCGGCGCCGTCTTCAGCCGCACGGTCACGGCGTGAAAGCCGAACAGGATCCGGGTGCTCATCGGCGCATCCTAGCGGCGGCTGCGCCGGCCGGCTTGGGCCCGCTCCGGTTCAGGCCCCGAAGGCCAGCGCGATGCGGTAGGTCAGCCAGGCCGCGATCCAGGCCAGCGCAAAGAGGTAGACGACCATCGCCACCGGAACGGCCCACCCGCCGGTCTCGCGCCGGGCGGTCGCCAGCGTTGCGACGCACTGCGGCGCGAACACGAACCAGGCCAGAAGCGCAAGACCGGTGGCCAGCGACCACTGCTGCGCGATCAGTGGCTGCAGCGCGGTCGCCGCCGCGTCCGCGCCTCCGGCGGCGGAGAGCGAGTAAACCGTGCCGAGCGCGCCGACGATGACTTCGCGCGCCGCCATCCCCGGCACCATCGCGACCGCGATCTGCCAGTTGAAGCCGACCGGCTCGAGCAGCGGCAGCAGCAGATGCCCGAGACGTCCCGCGAGGCTGTATTCGATCGCCGGTTGCGTCGCATCCGGCGGCGGCGCCGGGAACGAGGCCAGGAACCACAGAGCCACCGTCAGCACCAGGATGATGGTGCCCACCCGGCGCACGAAGATCCGGGCGCGCTGCCACAGCCCGAGCGCCAGGTTGCGCAGGGTCGGCAGGTGGTAGGCGGGGAGTTCCATCATCAGGCTGCGTACCCGGCGGCCCTCGACCGTGAAGCGCTTGAGCAGCCAGGCCACGGCCAGCGCGCCGACGATGCCGGCCATGTAAAGACCGAAGAGCACCAGGCCCTGCAGGGCGAAGACGCCGGCCACGGTCCGCGCCGGGATGAACGCCCCGATCAGCAGGGCGTAGACGGGCAGGCGCGCCGAACAGGTCATCAGCGGCGCGATCAGGATCGTCACCATGCGGTCCCGCGGGTTGGCGATCGTGCGCGTGGCCATGATGCCGGGGATCGCACAGGCGAAGCTCGAGAGCAGCGGGATGAACGAGCGTCCCGACAGGCCGACGCCGCCCATCAGCCGATCGAGCAGGAATGCCGCGCGCGGCAGGTAGCCCGACTCCTCGAGCAGCAGGATGAAGAAGAAGAGGATCAGGATCTGCGGCAGGAAGACGAGCACACCGCCGGCCCCGGCGATGACGCCGTCGACGAGCAGGCTGCGCAGCCAGCCTTCGGGCAGCCAGCGGCCCAGCCATTCACCGAGCGCGGCAGTGCCCGACTCGATCCAGCCCATCGGCGTCTCCGCCCAGGAGAAGACCGCCTGGAAGATCAGGAACAGCAGCACCGTGAGCACCAGCGGTCCGACCAGCGGATGCAGCAGGACGCGGTCCACGCGGTCGCTGGTCGTCGGCGGGAGCTGGGCGTCCAGCCCCAGCCGGCGCAGGATGCGATCGACCGCCTCGTGGTCGGCCTCGATCGCTGCGCGGGCATCAGCCGCCGGCGGCTGGCCGCGTCCGAAGCCGCGCCAGGCGGCCGGATCGTCCAGGAGCGTCTGCAAGGCCTTCGCGCCGTCGCGCTGCACGCCGACGGTCGCGACAACCGGCACGCCGAGCTCGCGCGACAAGGCTTCCGGGTCGACGACGATGCCGCGCCGCCGCGCAAGATCGTTCATGTTCAGCGCCACCGCGCAGGGCATGCCCAGGCGTCGGACCGCCAGCACCAGCCGCAGCTGCCGGCGCAGATTGGTCGCGTCGACCACGCACAGAGCCAGGTCGGGCCGCTTCTCGCCAGCGGCACGCCCGTAGAGCACGTCGGCGGTGACGCGCTCGTCGGGCGAGCGCGGGTTGAGGCTGTAGGCGCCGGGCAGGTCGAGCACGCGCAGCACCTTCCCGGCCGTCGTCGTCAGCCGTCCTTCCTTGCGCTCGACCGTGACGCCGGCATAGTTCGCCACCTTCTGCCGGCTGCCGGTCAGCAAGTTGAAGAGCGCCGACTTGCCGCAGTTCGGACTGCCGACCAGCGCCACCAGCGGGCCACCGCGGTGGACGTGAATGACCGCTTCGCTCACTGCGCCCCGGTGAGTTCGGCGTCCGGCGCCAGGTGGACGCACGCCGCCTCGGCGCGGCGCAGCGCGAAGGTCGATCCGCCCACCCGCACCGCGAGCGGGTCGCCCCCCGGTCGCGCCCGTGCGGTCACCATCACGCGTTCCCCGGGCAGAAAGCCGATCTCGGCCAAGCGCTCCGCCCATTCGGGCGCATGCACCGGCGCGACGATGCGCTCGATCGCGGCACTGCGCCCGAGCGGCTCGTGCTCGAGCGTGCGCACCGTGGAGGGCATCGGCATCAGTGGCAGGCCGATGCGGCTGGCGCCGCACCGCTGCTTGCGCCGCTACAGGCGCATGCGCTGAAAACCTCGAGCGCGCTGTCGCGGCAGCAGCCACAGGCCGTGGCCACGCGCAGATCGTCCTGCAGCTCGTCGAAGGACGCGGTACCGCTCTTCACGGCAACCTGGATGTCGCGGTCGGAGATGCGATGGCAGAGGCAGACGATCATGGCGTGGACCCGTTGTCGGAAGCGGTTCGGGAACCGGACACATGAATGTTATTGTGAATGCGAATCCTTATCAATCCCCTTTCGCCGGCTCGGATGCCTTGCCCTCCTAGCCCATCTGGCTCTGCAGCCAGTTCGATTCGCCCAGCTTGGCGACGAGCTCGATCTGCGTCTGCAGGTGATCGATGTGCTCCTCGGTGTCGTCCAGCAGCTCGACGAAGAGGGCCCGCGAGACGTAGTCGCGCACGCTCTCGCAGTGCGCGATCGCCTCCTTGAGCGTCGCCTGCGAGGCCTGCTCGAGCTTGAGGTCGCAGTGCAGGATCTCGACCGCGCTCTCGCCGACGAGCAACTTGCCCAGGTCCTGCAGGTTGGGCAGGCCGTCGAGCATCAGGATGCGGTCCATCAGCCGGTCGGCGTGCTTCATCTCCTCGATCGACTCGTCGTGCTCCTGCTTGGCCATACGCTCGAAGCCCCAGTTCTTCAGCATGCGGTAGTGCAGGAAGTACTGGTTGATCGCGGTGAGCTCGTTCTTGAGCTGTCGGTTCAGGTATTCCAGGACCTTGGCGTCGCCTTGCATCGTGCGCTCCTGTCGGCTGTCGAAGGCGGACATCGTACGGCGCATCGAATACCGGCGCGCGGGTCAGCGTTCGAGAAGGGTCCGTCGCCCACCTCGTGACCCGGCGTCGCCCGTCTACAGCGCCTTCGACGCGAGCTTGAAATCCGGGTCGTCGGCAAAGGGCACGATCGTGAAGTCCAGGCTCTTCATCAGCCGCAGCATGCCCAGGTTGTTGGCCAGGATCAGGCCGTCGATCTCGGTCAGGCCCTTGGCGCGCGCAGCGTCCATGATCGAGAGCATCAGCCGCGTGCCCAGGCCCTGGCCGCTGAAGTCGTCGGCGACGACGAGGCTGAACTCGCAGCTCGTCTGATCGGGGTTCGTGATGAAGCGCGAGACGCCGATGATGCGCTCGCGCTCGATCACGCGCCCGTCCTCGCCGTTCTGGCGCTGCGTGTGCACGGCCACGAGCGCCATTTCGCGGTCGTAGTCGATCAGCGTGTAGCGCGCCAGCATGCGCGGCGGCAGCTCGGTGAGCGTGCTCGCGAAGCGGAAGTAGCGGCTCTCGTCCGAGAGCCCGCGCACCAGCGTCTGCAGCATCTCGGCGTCGTCGGGACGGATCGGCCGGATCGTGTAGATGCCGCCGCCCTTCATCGGCCACTGGCGCTCGTGCGCCGTCGGGTAGGGCAGGATCGCGAGATGGTTGAAGGCGCCGGGCGCCTGCGGAGCATGGTCGACGACGATGCGCGCGTCGACCGCCAGCGCGCCGCTGTCGTCGACGATGATCGGATTGATGTCCATCTCGCGCAGCTGCGGCAGCGCGCACACCATTTCCGAGACGCGCAGCAGCACGCGCTCGAGCGCCGCCAGATCGGCCGCCGGCGCGCCGCGCCACGGACCCAGCGTTTCGCGCACGCGGCTGCGCTCGATCAGCCGCCGCGCGAGGAACTGGTTCAGCGGCGGCAGCTCCATCGCGCGGTCGGCGACGAGCTCGATCATCGTGCCGCCGGCCCCGAAGGTGATCACCGGGCCGAAGGGGTCGTCGGTCGTCAGCCCGACGTAGACCTCGCGCCCACGCTTGAGGCCGGCCATCGGCTGGATCGTGATGCCGTTGATGCGCGCATGCGGCAGCGCCTTGGAGACGGCATCGAGCATCTCGTTGTAGGCGTCGCGCACCTGCGCGGCGCTGGCGACGTTGAGCGCCACACCCTGGACGTCGGACTTGTGGCTGACGTCGGGCGAGTCGATCTTCAGCGCCACCGGGTAACCGAGCTGGCTGGCGATCAGCATCGCCTCGCCGGCGCTGCGCGCGAGCATCGTGCGCGTGACCGGGATGTGGAAGGCCGCGAGCAGCGCCTTGCTCTCCATCTCGGTCAGCACCTTGCGTCGCTCGGCGAGCACGCCCTCGATCAGCAGCCGCGCACCCTCGGTGTCCGGCGCGGCGAGATCGGACAGCGGCGGCGGCGTCTGCTGCAGCAGCTGCTGGTTGCGGTGAAAGCTCGCGATGCTGTGGAAGGCGTCGACCGCCGCCTCCGGAGTACGGAAGCTCGGCAGCAGCGCATCGGCCAGGTCGTTGCGGCCCTCGCGCGAGGTCGCCTCGCCCATCCAGCACGCGAGCACCGGCTTGCCGCGCGGCGAGAAGGCGCCGGCCACGGCGCGCGCAACCGCGGTCGGATCGCCGTCGGGCTTGGGGCTGTGGATCAACAGCACCGCGTCGACGGCGCGGTCCTCGATGCAGGCCTTCAACGCAGCGTGGTACTGCTCGCCCCCCGCCTCCTCGCCGAGGTCGACGACGCCGTCGAAGCTCGCTCCTGCGCCCAGCACCGGCTGCAGCGCCTGCACGCTCGCCGGCGAGAGCTGCGCCACGTCGAGCCCGAGCTCGTTCGTCCAGTCGGCAGCGAGCACCGCGGGGCCGCCGCCGTTGCTGACGATCGCCAGTCGGGTTCCGACCGGCCGGAAGCGCGTGGCCAGGCACTGCGCCGCGGAGAAGAGCTGCGTGAACTGCCGCACGCGCACGACGCCCGCGCGGCGCAGCGCGGCGTCGAAGACGTCGTCGCTGCCGACGATGGCCGCCGAGTGCGTGAGCGCGGCGCGCGTGCCCGCAGCGCGCCGGCCGGCCTTCATCACGACGACCGGCTTGGTGTAGGCGGCGGCGCGCAGCGCGCTCATGAAACGGCGTGCGCTCTGGATGCCCTCCATGTAGACAAGGATGCTCTGCGTCTGCTGGTCGTTGGCAAGGTAGTCGAGCACCTGCGGCAGCTCGACGGCCGAATTCGGGCCGAGCGAGACCACGGTCGAGAAACCGACGCCGCTCGTCCGCGCCCAGTCGAGGATCGACGCGGTCAGTGCGCCCGACTGCGAGATCAGCCCGAGCTGACCGGGTGCGGCCAGCGGCCCGAGCGCGCTCGCGTTGAGCTTGAGGTCCGGGCGCTGAAAGCCCAGGCTGTTGGGGCCGAGGAGGTTGACGCCGTAGTGGCGCGCGATCTGGTGCAGTTCGTTGCACAGCGCCGGGCTCATGCCGGTGCCGAGGACGAGCGCCGCGCGGCAGCGCACGCGGCCGACGATCTCCATCGCCGCGACCACCTGCTCCGGCGGCAGCGCGATCAGCGCCAGGTCCGCGCGCGAATGCGCAAGGTCCGAGAGCGTGCCCGTCATCTCGATGTCCAGCCAGGTGACGGGGCCGGCGAAGCCGCCCTCGGCGAACTGGCGGCGCAACGTCGCCGCCATCGGCGTCGGGGCAGCGTCGGACTCGGGGGCACCGGCAAAGACGACGATCGAGCGCGGGACGAAGAGCGGGTTGAGGAAGTGACGATCCACGATCAAGGCCCTTTCAGGCAGCACCAGGCGGCGGTTCGGGCGGCGAGCATAGGCGCGCCGGCCGATCGCGGCCGCACGCGATGGCGCCGGTCGGCAGTATCGCGGCCGAATTCATGCTGCACTGCACAATCCTACTCCCGTCGACCCCCTCATGCAGGCGTGTCACGTTTGCGTCGCGGACTCGCCGCGGCGTCGGCCGGGCGCGCTTGGCGGCGCTCAGCGGCGCTCAGCGGCGCTCAGCGGCACTCAGCGGCCGTGCGAGAGGCGTTTTGGAACCTTCACGCCGCGCAAGCGGTAGGCGTCGGGCATGCGCGAACCGAGCAGCGGGCGCAGGTAGAGGCGGAAGGCGTCGGTCACGTCGGTGCCCGATGCGGCGATGAACTCGTCCTCCATCAGCCGCGTCCGGCCGGCCACCGTCGACAGCGGCACGAGTTCGTAGTCCGCCGAGTAGAAGCCCGTGCGGCGGATCGCGACCGAGCCGCTGGCCTCGCCCCAGAACGCGAACTGCACCGCCTTCTCGCCGACCTCGCGCGCCTCGCGCTGGTCGACGTCGCTGACACAGCCGACGAAGCTGCGCTGCAGGTAGCCGAAGGTGTCGGCGCGCACGCGCTTGATCTGCAGGCGCTGCCGCACCAGCTCGCACAGCAGGTCGGCGAGCGCGCCATTGCCCGAGAGCTGCACGTTGCCGTGCGCGTCGCGCTCGTGGTCGCGCGACATCGGCTCGGCGACCAGCTTGCCGGCCGCGTCGCGTATGCCTTCGCTGACGGCGATCACGCAGCGCCCGAGGCGCTCGTGCACCGCGCGCACGTCGGCCAGGAAGCGCTCGACCGAAAATGGCCGCTCGGGCAGGTAGATCAGGTGCGGGCCGTCGTCGGGGAACTTCTTGCCCAGGGCGCTCGCGGCAGTCAGGAAACCCGCGTGGCGGCCCATCACGACGCCGATGTAGACCCCGGGCAGCGCGGCGTTGTCGAGGTTCGCGCCGGCAAAGGCCTGCGCGACGAAGCGCGCCGCGCTCGGGAAGCCCGGCGTGTGGTCGTTGGCGACGAGGTCGTTGTCGATCGTCTTCGGGATGTGGATGCAGCGCAGCGGGTAGCCGGCCGCGACCGCCTGCTCGGCGATGATGCGCGTGACGTCGGCCGAATCGTTGCCGCCGATGTTGAAGAAGTGCTCGATCTCGTGCGCGCGCAGCACCTCGAACATCGCGCGGCAATAGGCGAGGTCGGGCTTGTCGCGCGTGCTGCCGAGTGCTGCGGCCGGGGTGCCTGCGACGAGTTCGAGGTTGTGGCTGGTCTCCTGCGTCAGGTCGACGAAGTCCTCGTCGACGACGCCGCGCACGCCGTGGCGCGCCCCGTAGACGCGCGTGACCTCGCGAAAGCGGCGCGCCTCGAGCACGACGCCCACGAGCGACTGGTTGATGACCGCGGTGGGCCCTCCGCCCTGCGCGACCAGGATCCGTCCGGACGACATCGACAACCCTCGTTTCCTCGCTGTGGAAGGTGAATGGAGTCACCTCCCTAAACCGATTGTGCGTGCCCCGTGCGGGCGGAACCGGTGACCTATGATGATTTCATCATCCCAGCCAGGACCCGTCCATGAACGCCGTACTGGAATTCGAGCGCCCCGCACACGAAGCCGAACTGCGCATCGCCTTCGACCGGCTGCGTGCGGGTTTCGAGGCCGAGCGCGACCCTTCGCACGCCGTGCGGATCGAACGTCTGGCGCGCCTGGAGGCGATGCTCGACCACATCGAGCCGGCGATGATCGAGGCCATCGCCGCCGACTTCGGGCACCGCCCCTGGCAGGTGACACAGCTGGCCGACGTCGCGCCGGTTCAGCTCGCGAGCCGCTTCGCACGCAAGCATCTGGCCGAGTGGATGAAGACGCGGCGCATGCCCACGAGCATCATCCACCGCCCGGGCCACAACCGCCTGATGCGCCAGCCGCTGGGGGTCGTCGGCATCGTCAGCCCCTGGAACTATCCGGGCATGCTCTCGCTCTCGCCGGCGATCGGCGCGCTGGCCGCGGGCAACCGCGTGATGATCAAGCCCTCGGAGATCACCCCACGCTTCTCCGAACTCCTGCGCAAGGAGGTGGCGGCGAGCTTCGGCAGCGACGAGATGGTCGTCGTCACCGGCGACGCCGAGGTCGGGCGCGCCTTCGTCTCGCTGCCCTTTGACCACCTGCTCTTCACCGGCTCGACCGCGGTGGGTCGTCAGGTCGCGGTGGCTGCCGCAGCCAATCTGACTCCGGTGACGCTCGAGCTCGGCGGCAAGTCGCCGGCGATCATCGGCGCGAGCTGCAAGCTGGTGCAGTCGGCACCGAAGATCGCGTTCGGCAAGCTGCTCAACTCGGGGCAGACCTGCATCGCGCCGGATTACGTGATGGTCCCGCGCGCCAAGGTCGACGCCTTCGTGCAGGCGATGCGCCGTGCCGTGCGCGCGCAGTACCCGCGCGTGGCCGACAACCCGGACTACACCAGCATCGTCACCGAGCGCCACTACCGCCGCCTGCTGGCGATGCTCGACGAGGCGCGGGCCGCCGGTGCGCGCGTGTTCTCGATGCACGACGAGCCGCCTTCGGATGCGACGCGCAAGCTGCCGCTGCACCTGGTCTGCGACGCGCCGGCGGACCTGCGCCTGATGCGCGAGGAGATCTTCGGCCCGATCCTGCCGGTGCTCGCCTATGACCGCATCGACGAGGTGATCGCGCATGTCAACGCCGGCGACCGGCCGCTTGCGCTGTACTGGTTCGGCAACGACGCCAAGGAGCGCGAGCATGTGCTGCGCCAGACGCTGGCCGGCGGCGTGACCGTCAACGACACGCTCCTGCACGTGAGCCAGGAGACGCTGCCCTTCGGCGGCGTCGGCGCCAGCGGCATGGGCGTCTACAGCGGCGAGTGGGGTTTTCGCACCTTCAGCAAGGAGACCGGCGTCTACCATCAAAGCTCGTACAGCGCGATCAAGCTGCTGTACCCGCCCTACGGCGCCACCTTCGAGCGGCTGCTGGCGACGATGCGCCGGCTCGGGTGAGGCGCGGGCGGCAGACCCCGAGAACCGACTCCACGATGTCCCCCGAGACCTACGTCCTGCTGCGACACGCACATCGCACTTTCGCCACCC
>Ga0116142_10001661_pt1 | contig 26271 bp, 23 predicted proteins | sample AD_UKC033_MetaG_FD_89785 | JGI IMG/M metagenome (GOLD analysis project Ga0116142, IMG submission 89785) | Active sludge microbial communities of municipal wastewater-treating anaerobic digesters from USA - AD_UKC033_MetaG | ecosystem: Engineered > Bioreactor > Anaerobic > Digestate | place: USA... | reverse complement strand
TTCAAAAAATCATACCAAATCAAATATCGAACCCAGTGTGAGAAGCAGAGTGAGAGCGAGTACAAATCAGGGGACTGAGGAATCAGCCCACAGGCTGATTGTCTCGAAGTACCCGATTCAAAATTCATAACAAAACCACCATTGCTGTAGTAAAATCAAATTAGCAAGAATTTTATTCTCCATATCAAACACCAAGACATAAAAAATACTCCAATCAACAATACAGATTTGAAGTACAAGTTCTTTTTATATATTTGCAAAAATTTTATTATGGCAAAAAAGCGAGTAGATAAAGAAACCACATTATTGCTGAAAGCTATTAAAGAATCTATGCTTGAAAAAAAAGCAGAAGATATAATAGTCCTGAATCTCGAAAAAATTGACAATGCAATAACTAATTACTTTATCATTTGTTCGGGTAATTCCGAAACACATGTTAACACTATAGCACAATACATTGAATATAATGTTAATAATACCATAAAAGAAAAACCCTGGAAAAAAGAAGGATATGAAATTTGTGAGTGGGTTTTACTTGATTATATAAATGTTGTTGTTCATGTTTTTCAACCAAAATCACGCGAATTTTTCCGTCTCGAACAACTTTGGGCAGATGCTGAAACATTATTAATAAATAATTAACTTTGCATACAAAACAATTAAACAACTTTTTAGTTTAATAACGGAATATATTAATAGAAAATGGAAGAGAATAAAGGATTTGAAGATTTAAAAACTCCTAAACCAAAAAATCAGGGAAATATACCACAGGCACCTAAAAACCGAATGTGGATTTATATAGTTTTAGTAGGTATTTTTTTAGTTTTTACTTTTGTTGATTTTGGCGGATCATCAAAAGAAATTGGACGAGATGTATTTGAAAAAGAGCTTCTTCCCTCAAACGATATTGAAAAGATTGTTATTGTCAATAAAGATAGAGTAGATATTTATATTAAACCTGACCGAATCGTTGACGAAAAATATAAAGATGTTTCGAAATCTGGTCCACTAAGCTTTACAGGAAACAAAGGGCCTCATTATTATTTTAAAATTGGTGATGTCGAAACATTTGAAAGACAACTTGCAGAAGCTCAGATAAATAAAGACCCTGAACAAAAACTAACTGCCCAATATAATACACAACATAATTATATGGGCGAAATCCTTAGTTGGATATTACCGATAGCTTTGTTAGTCGGACTTTGGTATCTTATTTTCAGGAAAATGGGCGGCGGCGGTGCTGGAGGCAATCAAATTTTTAATATCGGAAAATCAAAAGCTCAAATTTTTGATAAAGAACGTAGAGTACAGGTTAACTTCAACGATGTTGCAGGTCTTGAAGAAGCAAAAGTTGAAGTAATGGAAATTGTAGATTTCCTTAAAAATTCTGACAAATACACAAAATTAGGTGGTAAAATTCCTAAAGGTGCTTTGCTTGTTGGCCCTCCCGGTACGGGAAAAACCTTACTGGCTAAAGCAGTCGCCGGCGAAGCCAATGTTCCTTTCTTTTCTTTGAGCGGTTCTGACTTTGTCGAAATGTTTGTAGGCGTTGGAGCTTCGAGAGTTCGCGATTTGTTTAAACAAGCAAAATCCAAAGCCCCCTGCATAATTTTTATTGACGAAATTGATGCTATTGGACGTGCCAGAGGAAGAAATCCTAATTTTGGTTCAAACGATGAACGCGAAAACACCTTAAATCAATTACTTACCGAAATGGATGGATTTGACACCAATAGCGGGGTAATTATTCTGGCAGCCACTAACCGCGCAGATATTCTCGATAAAGCTTTAATGCGAGCCGGAAGATTTGACAGACAAATACATTTGGAATTACCCGATATTGTTGAAAGAGAAGATATTTTTAAAGTCCATACACGTTCACTAAAAATGTCAAAAGATGTTCAAATTGACTTTTTAGCAAAACAAACTCCAGGCTTTAGTGGTGCCGACATTGCTAATGTTTGTAACGAAGCTGCCCTTATCGCTGCCAGAAATAACAAAAAGAGTATTGAGAAACAAGATTTTCTTGATGCGGTTGACCGTATTATTGGCGGTCTTGAACGAAAGAATAAAATTATTTCGCAAGACGAAAAAAAGACAATAGCTTTCCATGAAGCAGGACATGCAACTGTAAGCTGGCTGCTAGAATATGCCAATCCACTTCTTAAAGTTACAATTATTCCGCGTGGGCGGGCCTTGGGTGCGGCATGGTATCTGCCTGAAGAAAGATCTTTAACAACCAAAGAACAACTTTTGGATGAAATGTGTTCTGCTCTTGGTGGTAGGGCAAGCGAAGAAATTGTTTTTAACAAAATTTCTACAGGTGCACTTAATGATCTCGAAAAAGTAACAAAACAGGCATTTGCAATGGTGGGATTCTTTGGAATGAGTGAAAAAGTCGGAAACCTCTCATTCTATGATTCAACCGGACAAAATGAATATGGATTTACTAAACCCTACAGCGAAAAAACTGCCGAATTGCTCGATATAGAAGTAAAAATACTTGTCGAAGAACAATATGAAAAAGCTAAATCAATTCTTAAAGATAACATTGCAGGTTTAACTAAATTAGCTGAAACTCTTCTTGAAAAAGAAGTAATTTTTAGCGAAGATCTTGAAAAGGTTTTTGGGAAAAGGAAATTTGCCAAACCTGCTGCTGCTGAAGTAAAGCAAAAAAAGAATGTGAAACCTGAAACTGAAGTTAAGAAAAAGACTGTTAGAAAAAGTAAATCAAAAGATTCAGATTCAACAAATAAAGATTCATAATTAAGCAATATCTGTTTTATTAAATTAACTAAAAGTTATTTTGAACAATTTCTTTAAAAGAACGCTTACAGGTAGCATATTTGTCGCTATTACAACATCACTAATATTAATTAATGAATGGACTTTTCTCGCTTTCGTCCTAATAGCAAACCTTTGGCTAAGCATTGAGTTTTTTCGCATCTCAAGTCATGATCAAACAAAACCTCTTTCGTTTACATCGATATTAACCGGCAGTATTGCTGTAATATTAGTGTTTTTAGGTAAAACATACGACATAAACAGTTCTATTTACTGGCTTATTCTTATTCCTGCATCTTTTATTTTCGTAGAAGAATTATTCCTAAATAAACAAAATCCGTTACGCAACATTTCGGTTTCTTTCCTGTCACTGATCTATATTACAATCCCTCTGATAACATCAATATTGCTTGTTTATGGAAATAACTTCGACTTTCAGATAAAAAAAGGAGGTACATTTCATCCTGAGTTATTGATTGGCATTCTAATACTAATATGGATTTTTGACAGTATGGCTTATTGCGTTGGAGTGCCATTAGGTAAACACAAGCTTTTTATTAGAGTGTCCCCTAAAAAATCGTGGGAAGGAACAATTGGAGGAGCTCTTTTTGTTATTGTTGCCGGAATATTTATGTTCAAATTTTTCCCTGTCATTTCTCAAACAGATTGGATAGTAATTTCTGCACTTGTCATAGTATTCGGCACAATTGGAGATCTTATAGAATCTCTATTTAAACGTAGTATTAACGTAAAAGACTCGGGCGAAACGCTTCCCGGTCATGGCGGTCTGCTAGACAGATTAGACAGCTTTATTTTTACCTTACCTTGGGTTTTAATATATTTTATTTTGAAAAGCTTAATAAGCTAAATATATCTTAACTTCATCTAAAATATTTCTACAGATTTTACTTCAATAAACTCACTTGTCCGAAAAAACTATGTATTAAATTATATGTCAATGAGATTGAAGTTAGCATACCATTACTAGAATTAAGAAGAATCTTCTAATCCACTGTATTATTTAATCAAATTATTTGACCAAAGTTCGTTTAAAAACATTTCTATCGGCATAATTTCAATATTATCGATTTTTCGATGATATTTGTCCTTGCTAACAACAATAAGCCTTTCTACATTATAATCTTCTGCAAACTGCTTTAATCCTTTTAAGTGTTTGTTTTGCACATTATCAGTGGCTTTAACTTCTATTGCAAGCTGACAATCTCCAACTATAAAATCAACTTCAGTTTGAGCGGCAGTTCGCCAGTAGGTAATTTCATAATCTAAATCATTGTATTTCCCATAGGCAAATAGTTCCAAATATATTAGATGTTCTAGTGATTTTCTATAAGCTTCTGTTCTTTCGTTAACTTCATATTGCCTCATTAAATAATTAGCTATTCCAATATCGAAGAAATAAAACTTCGGCGAACTCACTATTCTTCTTTTCGGTTTCCTCGTATATGCATTTACAAATCTTCCAATAAGTGTGTCCTCTAAAATACTGAAATACTCTTTTACTGTCACAGAACTTACAGCACAATCGGTAGCAATATTTGAATAATTCACAATTTCGCCGTTTGAAAATGCCGCACTTTCTAAAAATTTCGTAAAAGCAGTAATATTGCGCAGTTTAGCTTCTGCAATAATTTCATCCCTCAAATAAGTACCAATATATGCGGAAATAAGCTTTTTTGGCTTTTCAGACAAGTAATGTTTAGGCAAACTACCCCAATTAAGTACTTTTTTTAGATTAAAATCTTTAATTTCAGAAGAAACTAAAGGATAAAGCTCGAATCGTAAAGCTCTTCCCCCAAGCAAATTAACACCTGAACGAATAATTTTTCTCGGACTCGATCCACTTAAAATAAATCTGGTACCTTTATTCACCATAAGCCAATGTACTTCATTTAACAATTCCGGCAAACGCTGTACTTCATCAATTATGATAGGTTTTACCGGATTATTTACTTCGACTATTTCACGCAATAAATCCGGATTCCTACTAAAACGTAAAAACTCAGAGTTTATCAATAAATCAATGTAAATCGAATCAGAGAACATATGTTTAAGCCATGTCGTTTTTCCGGTCTGCCTAGCACCCCAAAAAAAGCATGATTCGTTTTCCAATCCTTCAAATACCTGCCTTCTTAAATACATAAACTACAAATTATATGTTAATTTTTATCATGTATATTTAAAGTGTTAGTTTAAATATACTGTACAAATTTAAAGTATAAGTTTAAATTATGCAAGTAAAATATTTAAAACCTTTCATTTTTAATAGGACAGTTTTGCCCATCTTGGTTTTGCAAAATACTAATCTCAAAATAAAACAAAAATCAATCCTACTGAAATCTTTTTTTCGTTAAAAAGCACAATTTTTCTATTTTTGCAGCTTATAACAAATTTCGATATGAAAAGGATAAAAATTTCGGAAGTTCTAAAACGCACCACATTTGGTGAAGTAATAACCGTAATGGGTTGGGTAAGGACAAAAAGAGTTAGTAAAAATGTTGGTTTTATTGCTTTAAATGACGGATCTACAATTAATAATCTGCAGGTTGTTATTGAAGTGACACCGGAAATAGATGAGCTTTTATCGAAAGTGCACACAGGTGCATCACTAATTATAATTGGTAAAACTGTCGAATCTGTTGGCAGCGGTCAGCAGGTTGAACTACTATGCTCAAATATACAACTTTTAGGACAGGCAAATCCTGACGAGTATCCACTGCAACCCAAACGTCACAGCTTGGAATTTTTACGCGAAATTGCTCATTTGCGTTTTCGGACAAATACTTTTTCTGCAGTTTTCAGAATACGCCATGCAATGACATTTGCAATTCATAAATTCTTTAACGACAAGGGGTTTTGTAATATCCATACTCCAATAATTACAGGTTCTGATGCCGAAGGTGCAGGAGAAATGTTTCAGGTAACAACTCTTGACCCACTGAATCTTCCAAAAACAGAAGAGGGAAAAATTGATTATACTCAAGATTTTTTCGGAAAAGTAACAAACCTTACTGTTTCGGGACAACTCGAAGGAGAACTTGCAGCAATGGCACTCTCGGAGATATATACTTTTGGTCCTACTTTTCGTGCCGAAAATTCCAATACTGCCCGACATTTGGCCGAATTTTGGATGATAGAACCTGAAATGGCTTTTTATGATATAAACGACAATATGGATCTTGCAGAAGAAATGTTGCAATATCTGGTTAAATATGCTTTAGAAAACTGTCGTGAAGATCTCGAATTCCTCAGTAAGCGTCGTGAAGAAGAACAAAAACAAAAACCACAAAACGAAAGAGATGATATGAGTCTAATCGAAAGACTTGAATTTGTGGTAAATAATAAATTTGAAAGGCTAACATATACCGAAGCAATTGATATATTAAAAAACTCAAATGCAAATAAAAAGGGACAGTTTGCCTATCCAGTTAATAACTGGGGAACTGACTTACAAAGTGAACATGAAAGATATCTTGTTGAAAAGCACTTTAAAAAGCCGGTCATCCTTACAAACTATCCAAAAGAAATCAAAGCTTTTTACATGAAACAAAATGAAGATGGCACAACTGTTAGAGCTATGGACGTGTTGTTTCCTCAAATTGGTGAAATTATTGGTGGTTCTCAAAGAGAAGAAGATTATAATAAACTCTTAAGTCGTATTCAGGAATTACATATTCCTGAAAAAGAAATGTGGTGGTATCTCGAGACCCGCAAGTTTGGGACTGTTCCACATAGCGGTTATGGACTGGGTTTCGAAAGACTTATGCTGTTTATAACCGGAATGTCAAATATACGTGATGTGATTCCGTTTCCGAGAACACCAAAAAATGCGGAGTTTTAATTTGTTATTCTTATTTAAATTTTTTGTATTTTTGGAATGTAGCAAAAAAGAAAAATGTTAAAACAGAGTTTACAGCAGAAGTTATTACAGAAATTATCTCCGCAACAGATACAAATGATCAAGTTGCTGGAACTCCCTACACTTCAACTGGAACAAAGAATTAAAAAAGAATTGGAAGAAAATCCGGCTCTTGATGAAGGTCAGGATGAAGAGGAAGATGTGTTATCTGATGTTGATCAGAATGAAAATGAAAACGACGATTCAAAAGACGATGATGAGTTTTCTCTTGAAGACTATATGGAAGATGACGATGATACTCCTGCATATAAATTAACTACCAACAACACTTCCAAGGACGACGATCATAAAGAAATCCCATATTCAGCAGCAAAATCTTTTCAGGAGCATCTTTCAGAACAATTAATGCTGAAAGAACTTACCGATCGCGAAAAATTATTAGCTGTATATTTGATTGGAAATATTGATGATGATGGATATCTTAGACGTGAATTGGATGCTATTGTTGACGATATCGCTTTTTCGCAAAATTTAACCACTAGTGTTGATGAACTGCAAAATGTTCTGGAAATCGTTAAAGAACTTGATCCTGCCGGAATTGGAGCACAATCATTACAAGAATGTCTTATTTTGCAGCTTGAAAGAAAAGAAAACCAAAACGTAAATGTAAAAACAGCCAAAAAGATACTGTTAGAATGCTTTGACGAATTTACAAAAAAGCATTATCCCAAAATTATGTCAAAATGTTCGTTAAATGATGTTGAACTAAAATCTGCTGTGGATGTAATTCTTAAGCTCAACCCAAAACCGGGAAGTTCATTTGGCGAACCTCAAACCAGATCAATCCAGGCTATTGTTCCTGATTTTATTCTTGATATTCAAAGCAATAAAATAGAAATCTCTTTAAACTCCCGAAACGCACCAGAATTAAAAATAAATAAGAGTTTTGCTCAAATGCTTGAAGAATATGCCTCAGCAAAAAATTCGGGACGAAGTAATAAAGACGCTGTTGTTTTTATCAAACAGAAAATTGATTCAGCAAAATGGTTTATTGATGCAATTATTCAACGTCAAAACACTTTGTTGTTTACTATGAATGCCATTGCAGATTTCCAGAAAGGTTTTTTCCTTTCCGGTGACGAAACAAATCTCAAACCAATGATTCTGAAAGACATTGCAGAAATTACCGGTTTAGATATTTCGACCATTTCGAGAGTTGCAAACTCCAAATATGTTTCTACTCCTTACGGAAATTATTCGTTAAAATACTTCTTCAGTGAAGGTATGCAAACAGATACAGGAGAAGAGGTTTCAACTCGCGAAATAAAACAAATACTTAAAGATTGTATTGGTGCCGAAAACAAATCGAAACCTCTAACCGATGATAAACTTGCTGAAATTTTAAAGTCAAAAGGTTATCAGATTGCCAGACGTACCGTTGCAAAATACCGCGAACAACTTGATATTCCTGTGGCACGTCTGAGAAAGGAATTATAATGCAAAAAGAACGCATTTTTAATTATTTAGCTAGAGCAGTAAGTTATGCATTCCATCCACTACTTATGGCAAGTTTTGCGGTATTAATTGTCTTTAATTCAGGTCATTATCTGAGTGTTGTAAATGCAGAATTAAGAAACACAATTTATTCAATTTACCTCATCCTTACTTTTGTTTTACCCGCTTTATTCATCCCTGTGTTTTATTATCTTGGGATAATTTCAAAACTCGAAATTGACGATAAAAAGGAAAGGCTGCTCCCCCTGATGACTGTTGCAATAATGTACGCACTTGCATGGTATTTCATGAGTAGAGTGTCTATGCCCCCAATTTTATTAAATATAATCCTAGCATCCCTAATTTCAGTTCTTATTACTTCAGTCATCACAATTTTCTGGAAAATAAGTTTACATTGTGCCGGTATGGGAGGTCTTCTGGGATTTGTGTTTTATCTGGCCAATCAAAAAGATTTGTCGATGTTATTAATTGGTTTTATTGTTATCCTTGCTTCAGGTGTAGTTGCGTCATCCAGATTGTACCTAAAAAGACATTCTCAGGCTCAGGTTTATGTGGGTTATGCCGTAGGATTTTTTGTTGTATATATTTCAATGATGATTCTTTAATATGTGGTTTTTAAAATTTTTGTTAATTGTCGCCATAGTTTATCTGTTAGGATATCTGTTTTTAAGAGTAATTCTTCCTTGGCTTCTTAAAAAAATGGTTAAAAAATTTGCAAAAAAAATGAATATGCAGTTTGATGACTCTCCAAAACAAAAAAAACAGGGCTCAATAAATATTGACTATGTGCCTGATAATCAAAATGTTGAAAAGTCAGAAGATATTAAGGGCGATTATGTTGATTTTGAAGAAATAAAATAAATGCTACGACTAGTTAGAATTATATTATTTAAGGTGTTAGGAGTTAAATTATATCTGCGACTAATCAGTTGCATCTACATTAAACTAGTAAATTTAGGTTGGGGCAAAGCAAAATATCCCGAATTGCACTATCTTAAAAATATTATTAAACCCGGTTACAATTGCATTGACATTGGTGCAAACATGGGATACTATTCGTATTTTTTATCAAAATATTCAGGACAAACAGGTAAAATATTTGCTATTGAGCCGGTACCTCTTTTTTGCAAAATATGGGAGAAAAATACTTCAAAATCTAAATATAAAAATTTAACCCTTTTCCCTTTTGCTTTAGGCGAAAAGGAATCTCAGGCTGAAATGGGGACTCCAGTAATTAACGGCATTTTGCATCATGGAATGACAAAAGTAATCACTAAAAGTGAATCACATTATAATAAAACATTTACTGTAGAGATGAAAAATCCCGACACCTTATTTTCTAAAATAGACAAAATAGATTTTATTAAAATTGATGTCGAAGGATATGAAAGTATTGTCGTTGAGAATATGAAAGAAACCATACAGAGACACAAGCCTCTAATACAAAGCGAATTAAGTGGTACGAAAAACAGGCTCAATGTAATTAAAATAATAACTGATTTGGGATACTCTGTCAATTACTTAAAAGATAATCATTTTGAAATAGCTACACCTGAGATTATTGAGACCTATCAAAATGATTTCTATTTTAAACCAAACTAATATTAATGAAAGAGCTGGTTTTAATAATATTTTCTGTAATTATCGTATCACAAACAAACAATTTGTATGCACATAAGAGAGCAAAATACAATATTGTAATTGATACCGATGCCGGGATAGATGATTTTCGTGCTATTACATACTTTTGTGCATCAAAAGACTTCAATATTAATTGTATTTCAACAGTTGATGGAGTATTAGAACCTCAAATTGGAGCTGAGTACATTTCGAGATTATTAAATGTGTATCATCACGAAGGGGTTCCGATCGGAACGGGATCAAATTTTGAAGCATCAAAACAATACTCAAAACACGCTTTGTTTTATTGGGAGAAAATGTTCAAGGATATAATAATACAGCCTAGACCACCTGCAATTGATTTGCTTGATTTATCAATAAAAAACGAAAAGGGCAGAACAATAATTATTGCTTTGGGACCACTTTCAAACATTGCAGAATTACTTGAAAAATATCCTGAAAATGCAATGAAAATTGAAACTATCTTATGGTATTGCAACTTTACAGACAAACCCGACGGTTATAACTATAAGCAAAACATTAAAGCTTACGAATACATTATTAAGACTAAGGTTCCATTAAAAATGTTTTCCGGTTCAGAGCAAACTTATATGGAAGATTTTTTACAAATTTGTAATGAAATAAATTCTGTATATGCAAAAACCCTTTCCGTTTTTTTTGCAGTTCAGACAAAACACTCATCATATTATTGGGATGAACTTTCAGCATTATATCTCCTCTATCCGACTATATTTCAGGAAGATATTATTTCTGATTTTACGCGTAAAATAACGTTAAAATCAGGGACTATTCCTGATATTTTAGTTACATCAATTCTAAACAGTGACAAACCTGATGAAGGTGTGGTTTTCAATGAAATACCTATTTCTGGTTATATGTTGAAAACTGACATTGATAACATTTCCCAGCAGTTAATAGAAAAACATGGATATGCAGAATTTAAAATCGTTTCATTAACATCAGAAATTCATTCGCACATGGGAATTTACTCAATCCTGGGGGCAAAAACCGGCCTTAGAATTATGGAATATCTTCATGCAGGATTGGATGAAATAGAACTAATTTCATACGCAGGATTTACTCCTCCCATTAGTTGTTTTAATGACGGGCTGCAAGTTGGGACAGGTTCAACAATTGGTTATGGAACAATTTCAGTAGATACTGAATTGTCGGTAAGACCGGCTGTATTAGTAAAGTATAATGGCAGAGAAATATTGTTTTCGATAAAACAAGAAATCATTAAAAAAGCCGAAAACGATGTATCCCAGCTTATTAAAGCTCATGGTCTGGAAAGCGAGATGTACTGGATTAAACTTCGCGAAATTTCAATCTTAAATTACTGGCTTGAACTAAGTCGTTTTGATATATTAGAAATTGAAGAAATTAAGTAATCTCTATTTTGACAGAATTATTTTACTATTTGATATTTTTTCTTCACTAATAACCAACAAATAATAAACCCCATTACTAATCCAACCAAAGTCAAGATAATTTGAATTGCCTGTAAATTCAGATTCGAAAATTATCTTTCCCTCAAGGTTAAATAATTTTACCTCATAATCTCCTGATTTTTGAGTATAAATGTTTATCCCACCGTTTGAAGGATTTGGAAAAACTTTAGCTAAATCAGTATAATTATTAATAATCTCCGAATGAACAGAAGAAACATCGGCTAGGACTGATAGATTTGGATTTACAATAACATCAGTAACTACACCTGTAACAGGTATCTGATAAGTACAATAATTTGATTCAACATTTTCTCTAGTTATAATGCTAGTTTCATCATCATATACGACTTCGAATTCCATAGGGACGGTAAATAATGGGGTAACATCAGAAGCTGTAGTAGTTTGAGTCATTTCAATGTTTAACACATTATCAGTTTGCGACCAGGTCACAGAATATATTGGATAACCTTCTCCGTAGTACCATTGTTGAAAGAATGGCTCAAAATCAATCTCTGTTTCATTTTCAAACACCTCTTTAAAATCTTCTCCTGAAGCCGTTGAGTGTCCATAAATATTCAGATATTCCTGCATAGCGGAAAAGAACAACTCGTCGTCATCAATAATATATCTTATCATATGAACCAAATATGCTCCTTTTCTATAACTTAGTCTATAATCGAAAACTCTGGCAACGCTTGATAGTTCTTCAAATGGGACATATACCGATCCGGTCGGAGCCTCTTTTGCCAATGTCATACATTCTTCAAGCCATGCTTGGCCATAATAATCGCCTTGAATTTCCTTTAGCCCTATATATTCACCATAACTTGCAAAACCTTCATTAATCCATATATCCTGCCAGTTTGAACAGGTAAGATAGTCTCCAAACCAGGAATGTGTTAACTCATGAATAACCAATCTAAAACTAAAATATCCCAATGTAGTCATGGTTTGATGTTCCATTCCGCCATTTAATGGTACAATACAATGCCCGTATTTCTCTTCAGAGAATGGATATAATCCAAATTTATCGCTTAAAAGCTGAAGCATATTAGAAGTATTATTAATGTAATATGCATTTTCATTTAGATATGTAGCATTATCTGGAATATAATTTTGCACAAGAATTTGAGTAGAAAAATTTGGGATTTCGGCATAAAATGAATAATCCTGATATTTACCAACAGCTACAGAAATCAAATAGTAATTAATAGGATATGAAGACTGCCATTCTACTCGTTTTTTACCTCCACCAACATTTACTTCATTAACCAGCAAGCCATTCGAACCGGCTTTCAGTGTTTCGGGAATAGTAATGTAAACATAAACCGAGTCGGCTTTGTCAGAAAGGACTTGTTTACATGGAAACCAATATTTTGCAGAATAAGGTTCCGATAAAGAATATGTGAACTGATACATTTGTGTACTATACCAGTCTGCATCATAAAACATTCCATCCGAAGGCGATCCATGATAAAATATCTCCGCAGAAACCATATAGTCATCGTTAAAATCTACAGTATGGCTATAATTAATTACTATTTTATCGTCAGAATGGGAAAATGTTCGAATTGCCCCATTAATTTTAATCGAGTCAACTGTCATTCCTGATTTAAAATCAAATACGAGCTCATTATTATATTCCGTCAATAAATTCAAATCAATTCTTGTACTACCCGATAAATACACACTTGTATTACTCATTTCGAGATTTAGAAAATAGAAACCAATATCATAATGCATCAATCGAGAGTCATTTTCATGATCCAATGCTTTACTAAATCTATAAGAATACTTAAAGAAATCGTATTCCTGCGAAAAAACGGATATTGACATTACACAGGAAAAGCAAAGTATGGCTATTATATATTTCATAATCTAAGATATCAAGCCTTTACTATCCATCCATTTTATTGCTTCACGTTTGCTGAGTGATTTGAGTGTTGTGTTTTGAATTATAAAATTCAGCACCCATTTATAATCTGTTTTGGAATAAACTCTTAATGCCCAACCAATAGCCTTCTGCACAAAGAAATCATTATGGCCGGCATTTTCGAGAATATGTCTTGACAAAATTTCAGTATTAGTTTTTTTCTTGTAGGATAATTGATAAATAATTGAAACTCTTTTAAGCCAAATATTTTTTGAATGACTCCATGAATCTGTTATTGCGACTGCAAGATTTGGATATTTGAGAAAATATGCTGAGATAATCTTACTGCTAATTATATCAACAGTATCCCACCAAGATTTCGTTAAAATAAGGCTTTCAAAATAAACAATATCAGTTGGAGACCATTTACGTTTATGTTTAATAATCAATTGCAACGCAAAATAATGATATTCTCTTTCGGGCAAATTAAACAATTCCTTAACCAACATTTTGGTCTCATCATAATCAGGTACCGGAAAAGTATTGAAAAAAACTTTAAATAACTCTTTTCTTCTTGGTGCTAAAATCCCTAAAAAAGGAAAATTATTCTTCATATAAGCTGACATTGCTTCAGCTTCAACAGGATTTTGGTACTTTTCAAAAAACTCTTTCACCTTATTTACATAATCCGACAATAACATGATATACTATAATATTAATTAAAAAAAATTGACTTCCCTATTTTGATTCCTTACAAAAATACTCTATATAAACAATAAAACAAATGCTTTATGTATAATATTCTTAAAAATAACAGAGTTTTTATAGCAATTATTTGTATTTTGCGAATAATGCAATATTTTTATATTGAAATTTTTAAATAATGATGAAGGACAGTCCAAATCTAATATTATTTATATTGTTATCCCCCATGGTTATTATTTATAGAATTGCTATATCTATAAGAAATTTCTGTTATGACAATAAAATCCTAAAAACAAAAGAATATAGCCTTCCTGTGATTTCTATCGGAAATATCAGTATTGGTGGAACCGGAAAGACTCCACATACTGAATTTATTTTAAAAATGTTAAAAAAAGAATATTCGGTAGCAATATTAAGTCGAGGTTATAAAAGAAAAACAAAAGGTTTTAGAATTATTGATATAACGGATAATCATTATGATGCCGGAGACGAACCTTTGCAAATCAAACAAAAATTTCCGGATGTAATAGTTTCTGTTTGTGAAAGCCGAACAGCAGGAGTTGACAAATTGTTAGAGATGTATCCCGACTTAAATTTAATTATTCTTGATGACGCTTTTCAACATAGAAGAATAAGTCCCGGGTTATCAATATTATTAAATAATTATCACCATCCTATTGCAAAAGACTATCTTTTGCCTTTGGGAAGGCTTCGGGAGCCTCGTTCTGCAAGTCACAGAGCTCATATAGTGATTTTCAGCAAATGCCCGGCAGACTTAAAACCGATTGAAAGACGAATTTTGTCACAGGAAGTAGATATTATGCCATATCAATATTTGTTTTTCTCAACCCTGAAGTATCACGATCTAACACCGGTTTTTAATGCCGAAGAAAATAAAATCAAAATAACCGAATTGAAAGATTACAACGTACTTGCGTTTACCGGTATTGCCAGATCAAGTGATTTAGCAAGTTATCTTAATGATAATTCTAAAAGTTTAAAACATATTAAATTCCCTGATCATTATAACTATAAACAAAAAGATATTATCAAAATTCAGGAAATTTATAAAACGATTAAATCAAAAAAAATAATAGTAGTTACAGAAAAAGATGCAGTACGTCTAAAAAGCACAGATTTTTTTAATGAAGAAATAAAAAAAGCTGTATATTGCATACCAATCGAAGTAGAATTAATTTGCAGCGACGAAGAAAGGAAACAATTTGATAACCAAATATTCAGTTATGTCAGAAACAATAAAAGATACAGTAAATTATATAAAAACTCATATTCAGGTTAATCCTGAAATAGGAATTATTTTAGGGACAGGTCTTGGTGGTCTGGTACGAGACATTAAAATTGAAATAAGTATCCCCTATAATGAAATACCGCATTTTCCTGTTTCAACAGTAGAAGGTCATAGTGGAAAACTCATTTTCGGAAAACTCGGGGGGAAAAATGTTCTTGCCATGCAAGGGCGATTTCATTTTTATGAAGGCTACCCGATGTCTCAGGTTATTTTTCCGGTAAGAGTAATGAAATCTTTGGGAATAAAGTATTTATTTGTTTCGAATGCCAGTGGGGGAGTAAATCCTGATTTTGAAATAGGGGACTTAATGATAATTACCGATCACATTAATCTTCTTCCGAATCCATTAATTGGTAAGCATAATCCCGAATTTGGACCTAGGTTTCCTGATATGAGTGATGCTTATGATAAAAATCTTGTCATTCGAGCCAAAGCAATTGCAAAAGAATTGAATATCAAAGTTCAAGAAGGAGTATATACTGCAACTACAGGCCCAACATTTGAAACACCTTCAGAATATAAGTATTTCAGGATTATCGGATCTGATACCGTTGGGATGTCAACTGTTCCAGAAGTAATTGCTGCTCGCCAGATGGGTATTCCATGCTTTGCAATGTCAATAATTACTGACCTCGGCGTTCCCGGAAAAATTGTTGAAGTTACTCATGAAGAAGTTCAAAAAGTAGCATCTGCAGCCGAAACAAAAATGACCAAAATATTTACTAGATTAATTGAAATTCTGTAAATATATTTTATTCTTCAGCGGAGGCTTTAAGTACTGATTCATAGACGTTTATCCACCCCTCCCATTTACCATAATTCGATAAAGACTCGTTATGCCAAAGTGTTATTAAAATACCACCATATTGTTTTGTGTAATTTACAATATTAATACATTGTTCTTCTGCATCTTTATAATTCAGATTCTGATATTTTGTAAGACCTACATCCATAATCATAGTTGGATATAGCCATAAGTCTGTTTTAGTATTTGACTTCAGATCAAAAAATGGTACAGGAACGGTAATCCCCATTCTGAATCCTGGCATATCAGGATAAACCATAGAAAAATCACGTTTAATCCCCATTTTAATCAAATCTTCGTAAGTAGAAGGAAACCTCACAAATAAATAATGCTGACGTGATGAAAAAATGTCTTGTTTTGTGATTTTTTTCAAAATTCTCAGTTCTTTACTCCATGTTTTTGGTTTGCTGTTTCCTCGATATGAATTATGAATTCCTATTGTATAATCTTTTACTAATTCTCTGATAAGATTTTTAACACTTTTTCTATAAGGAGATATATTTCTATCCAGATTACCAAATCTACCAACTAGAAAGAAATAATAAGCCGAGAAATTATACTTTTTATGCAAATTATTTATTTCATCAAAACAAAACCACGGATCTTTTTCTTTTCCTACTATTACTTTAAATCTCTTTTTAACACCGACAAAATCCTTCTTTAACAAATCACGGACAACTCCTCCAAGAGTTCGGAATAACCCTTTGGATTTGTACATATAAACACTATCAACATCAACAGACGGGATATATTTAAATGCCGGCTTTTCAAAAGTTAAATCCGGATATAACAATTTAAGCTCACTCAGGACTATCTCTGTCCAGATATTTACAATAGGCTTCTGTAATATTCCCGTTTTACGTGCAATACTCATGTCAGAAGTAAATCTATTTAAAGCATTTTTAGCAAAATGTCCGTACTCTTCCATTCTTGTCACATGCCAAAAAGCGGCAGCGAACAAATCAAATTTGGGAAGTAAGTTTGATTCTGTTGGGAATAATACAGTCATGTCTTTTATCATTGTTCTTCCCGGAGAAGCTATCAATAACTTTTCATCTATCATTACAGCATCTGCAATAATACCGGGTTTATTTGATACTTTTTTAGGAGCATACCATATACATGGATCAGCCGATTTTTCAAATTCATTCAAATCCGTTGTAACAACATAGTCGAGTTTAAAAGCGTGCTTAAAGCAAACTTCAACAGCATATTCAATTCTTCGAGTTAATTTTGGCGTATATATTAGTAGCATATCTTTACAAATATAATCTTTACTTATTTCATAAATTCCTCAATTTCTTCTACAGATATTGGAATACGTTTACCTCCAAGAATTCTGGAACCTTTTTCGGTAATTAAAATATCGTCTTCAAGACGAATTCCACCAAAACTACGATATTGTTCCACTTTATCATAGTTTATGTATTCTGCAAATTTTTTATCCTTTTTCCACAAATCAATTAATTCGGGAATAAAATAAATACCCGGTTCATTAGTTAATACATACCCCTTTTTGAGTTCTCGTCCCATTCTTAGAAAAGCTGTCCCGAAAATATTACTTGGTCTTGTCTCATCATCATAACCAACAAATATCTGCCCTAAATCCTCCATATCATGAACATCGAGCCCCATCATGTGTCCTAAACCATGAGGCATGAATAACGCATGTGCACCTTTATTAACAGCTTCTTTTATATCACCCTTCATAATTCCCAAGTCCTTCATTCCGTTTGCAATTATCTCACAAGCTGCCAAATGAACATCAAAATATTTTGTTCCCGGTTTCATTAATTTAATACTTCCATTGATAGCATTAAGAACAATCTGATAAATTTCTTTTTGTTTCTGACTAAATTTTCCTCCAACAGGGACTGTACGGGTATTATCGGAAGCATAAAACATGGTAGTTTGCGCTCCAGCGTCAGTAAGCATCAGGTCGCCTTTTTTCAAAACATTGTCGTGGCAATGATTATGTAAAGTTTGTCCGTTTTTAGTAAGAATTACGGGAAATGACGGTACTGCACCATAAGAAATGCTTATTCCCTCAATTATTCCGGCTATTTCTCTTTCGACAACTCCCGGTTTTGCCATTTTCATCGCTGTTGTGTGCATCAAATATCCAATGTCACAAGCTTTTTCTATCTCTTTAATCTCAACATCTTCTTTTACATTACGTAGCTGAATAACTGCTTTTATAAACTCTACAGAGGCTTTTGCTTTTAACTCAGATATACTTATTCCCAACAGTTCATTTAATAAAATCATATTGTCATGCCTGTAAGGAGGAAGAAAATGTATATTGATTTTCTTTTTATTCACGTCTTTAATATAATCCGACAGTTTTGTAAAAGCTCGTGTTTCGGAAATAAGACATTTTTGAGCTATTTCTTTTACAGTTGGTTGAGGCCCCATCCAGATAATGTCATCAATATCAACATCGTTGGCAAAGATTATTTCTTTATCTTTTTCAGTGTCAATAATTGCTGCCATTCCCGGCAAATCAAGACCAAAAAAGTATAAAAATGTTGAATCCTGACGAAAATGAAAAGTATTATCCCTATAATTCATCGGGCTTTCGTTATTGCCTAAAAACAAATAAACTCCTTTTCCTAAGAGTTTCTTTAAACTATCTCTTCTTGATTTATAAATTTCCGGTTTGAACATAACTTTAAGATTTAAAATATGGCATAAAGATAAGAAAATAAGCAGAAATTGTATTGTTTACTTATAAACAAATTTCAATAATTCTGCCTGATACCAAAAAAATACCCGACAACTTTAGCTATCGGGGGACTTAGATTATTTACATTAAAATAATATATATATAGTTGAGGTTTTTACTTTTTAACAAGTTTTTTTGAATCAATATTTTTACCGTCTAATATTAAACAAACAAAGTAAACTCCACTTTGCAAATCATAAGCTTCAAAGCTTACTTTACCTATGCCTCCTGTCACAAGAACAGATTTTACTTTAACCCCGGTAAAATTATAAATGGCAATTTCGGCAGTACAATCAGCAGGCAAATTATAATAAATTTCTGCGTAATCAATAACAGGATTCGGAACAGGTGCAGAAATCTTGTATAATTCAGGGTCTCCGTCTAAATAATAATAATAATCTCCCGGATTTGGATAAAACGAAAAACCTGATTTAACAAACATCAGGATAAAAAATGATATGTAAACAATTTTTTTCACATGTATAATTTTACAAATATCATTCCCAAAAATTTCTTTATTACTTGAATTATATTTAGAAATTCATATTTATTACGAATAAGAAGTTGAAAGTGTTACATGAAAAGGCGAATTTCTTTAAAAAATTACATTGGATCCACATCAATTTCAGTAATTATACTGCCAAACTCACTTTCGGACTTTAAGCTATGAATCATTTCCATTACTTTCTTCTTAACCTTTTGAGAAGACAATTCTTTTTCAAATCTCAAATGAATAGTTAAATAAAAGTAATTACTTATTTTGTTTACCAGTGGTTCCTGAGGACCCTTTACTCTATTTGAGAATTCCGATTTTAAAGAATCTGCCAGAGCCAATGCTCCTCTGTATAATCGTCGTTTATCCTTATGTTTTAATTTAATTATGATAAAATTCCAAAAAGGTGGGTAATTAAATTGTTTTCTTTCTTCAACTTGTGCACTAAACAAAGACAAATAGTCATTTGATACAACATTTTTAATTACCTGATGTTCAGGATTATAGGTCTGAATTATAACTTTACCCTGAATTTTTCTTCTTCCTGCACGACCACTTACTTGTGTCATTAGTTGATATGCTCTTTCAAATGCTCTAAAATCGGGAAAATTTAGCATATTATCTGCATTTAAAATCCCAACCAATGCCACATTTTCGAAATCAAAACCTTTTGAGACCATTTGAGTTCCGATTAAAATATCGTATTCATGATTTTCGAAACTTTTTACAATTTTTTCGAATCTAATTCTCGAATTAGCAGTGTCGTAATCAAATCTAACAATCTTTGCCTGAGGAAATAACCTGGCCGCCTCTTCTTCCAACCTTTCAGTGCCAAGCCCTCTAAGCTTTATCTTACTACTGCCACAGGAAGCACATTTATTTAACAAATCATACTTTTCTCCGCAATAATGACACACAAGTTTATTTTCATACTTGTGATAATTAAGACTAACATTGCAATTTCGACAATATGGAACCCACCCGCAATCGGCACATTCTAGTGTTGGGGCATAACCTCTGCGATTTTGAAATAGTATTACTTGTTGATTATTTGCAATAGCATTAATTATTTCTTCCGTTAATAATGGATGGAAGTATGAATTCATCATTTTTTTGCGATATGCCTCTTTCATATCAGCAATTAAAATTTCGGGCACTTTAACTTTTCCATACCTCTCATTAAGTTCGACAAGTGCATATTTACCTGATACGGCATTCTGATACGATTCTATTGACGGAGTTGCTGATCCTAAAACAATATTGGCTTTGTGAATATTTGCTAAAACAAGAGATACATCCCTTGCATTATAACGAGGGTCCGGATCATTCTGTTTATAGGTTGATTCGTGTTCCTCATCAATAATTATCAATCCAAGATTTGAAAAAGGTAAAAAGACCGCTGATCGAACACCTAAAATAATTTTAATTTCCTTTTTTAAAATTTTAATATAAACTTCGGCTCGACTGTTGGCCGAATATTTACTGTGAAAAACACCTATCTTGTTACCAAAATATTTCTGCAATCTTTCAATTATTTGCGAAGTCATTGCAATTTCAGGTAACAGATATAATATTTCTTTATTTTCCTTAAGCTTTTGTTCAATCAGTTTTATATAAATTTCAGTTTTACCACTGGAAGTAACACCATGAAGCAATACCGGTTTTTTTTCTTTAAATCTATCATTTATATATTCGTACGTATTTTGCTGATTATCTGTTAATTGAAATGTGTTATTTGACCCTCTTTCCTCATAAATATATCGCGAGTATTCCCTCTTTTCTATTCTTAGCAATCCTTTTTTCTCCAACGATACTAAAACAGATTTTGAAATGCCGAATTTTTCAACAATTGCTTTTATTGGATACTCGCATTCTATAAGGTTTCTCTCAATTTTATCATTAACCAAAAAACTTAGTACATCTTTTTGCCTATTGTTGCCTGCAAGAATCTTTTCACACAAATCTGTATTGTTGTCTAAAACCATGTTATCAAAAACAATAACATCCGAATAAACCGGTTTATAGCTTTTCCCCATTTTCTGATTAAGGGAAATTAATCCATTTAAGGATAGATTTTCAAGCAATCTCATCGGATTACTTATTTGAGTAGCAAGAGTAATTTGAAATATATCTGATTCTCCGGCATTCTTTAAAAAGTCAAGTATTTTAACTTCCGAACTACTGGGGCAATAACTATTATTATCATTATCAACCAAAAATACCTTCGTTCCACTGCTTGGTATTAAGGTAGAAGGAATTGCAGCATTAAGTACCTCGCCCTGAGAACAACAATAGTAATCAGAAATCCATTTAATCAATTGGATTTGCTGCTTGCACATAAAAGGGATGCTATCCTGAACGGATAAAATTTCCTTTGTTTCAAATGACGGGGTATCTTTATGTACTTTAGCAACAATACCTGTGTATAATTTGCGTTTACCCAAACCCACTATTACTCTAAAGCCAGGTTTTACAACATCTCCAAACTCCTCAGGAATAGAGTAAGTATAAATATTATTTAGACTTAAAGGTAATATTATGTCAGCAAATAAAGGTACGCACATTAAGTCCTTTACGAATTTAGAACATCAACGATTTCGAGCAAACGCTGGTCAATAGTTTTATGATGCTTAATGGTTTGATTAAACGGAACATGAACGACTTCTCTATTTATCATGCCAATCATAATGCTTCTTTGATCATCCAGCAATGCTTCCACAGCTGCTACCCCTAGGCGGCTAGCCAAATATCTATCATATGCTGAAGGAGAACCTCCTCTTTGAACATGTCCGAGTACCGTTACTTTCATGTCGAATTCACCCCCAAATTTTTCCATAGCTTCTTTTATTTTAAAAGCTCCGCCGGCATCATCACCCTCTGCAACAAAAATAATACTTGAGGTTTTCTTTGAACTCATATATTCACTTAACTGCTCATGCAAAGCTTTTAAGTCTGTTGGCATTTCAGGGACTAAAACAGCTTCTGCACCACTTGCAATACCGGCTCTTAAAGCAATAAATCCTGCATCACGGCCCATTACCTCAATAAAGAAAATTCTTTCGTGAGAGGCTGCCGTATCTCTAATCTTATCAACGGCTTGTACTACTGTGTTAAGAGCTGTGTCGTACCCTATAGTCATATCTGTACCATATAAGTCATTATCAATAGTACCGGGCAAACCGACAATAGGATAATTGTGCTCTTCTATAAAAACCCTAGCACCTTTAAAAGTGCCATCACCACCAATGACGACAAGTGCATCAATTTTGTTTTTGACAAGATTTTCATAAGCTGTTTTACGACCTTCAACTGTCATAAAATTTGCGCTTCTGGCAGTTTTTAGTATAGTTCCGCCAAGTTGAATAATATTACCCACACTTTTTGAGTTCATCGGAATAAATTCCTCTTTAATCAATCCCTCATAACCGCGTAAGATTCCAACTACTTCCAAATCTTGGTGAATTGCTTTTCTAACCACTGCTCGTATTGCCGCATTCATTCCCGGAGAATCGCCTCCCGATGTTAATAGTGCTATTTTTTTAATTTTTGCCATATTTTGATTCTTATTTTTTGCTAATATAATATGATTAAAAGGAAATTGTACTTTATTTTCTATTTTGTTAATAATTTTAAAATCTTGTTTCTAACTTCTTCCATAAGCCATAAGGGAGTAGATGTGCCTCCACTAACTCCAACCGTAGCCGCATCAGAAAACCACGAATTCTCTAATTCATCGGGTGAACTAATAAAAAAACTGTTGACATTATTTTCTTTGCAAACCGAAAATAACATTTTCCCGTTTGAACTTTTTTCGTCACTCACAAAAATTATTACATCAAAATCTTTACAAAACTCTTTCAACTTTGGAATTCTATTTTTAACACTTGGACATATAGTGTTATAAATCACTATATTATCATCATTCCCAAAAATTTCTATAGACTTATTTTTTAGGAATTCCCCAATCTTTTCATATTCGTTATTGTTTGATGTGGTTTGCGAAAAAACAAAAGTTTGTTTTGTGAGGTCAAGCAAATTCGCCTCTGCCATATTACTAATAACAATTGCCTTACCGTTTGTTTGGCCTACTAAACCATTAACTTCTGCATGTCCTTTTTTACCATAAATAACTATCTGACATTCAGGGTTCTCAATATATTTTTGTTTAATCTTCCTTTGTAAATTTAAAACAATCGGACAAGTAGCATCAATTATTTCTATCCCTAATTCCTTGGCTTTTTCATACGTTTCGGGCGGTTCTCCATGTGCACGAATTAGAATTCTTTTACCATTTAAGTCTTCGAAATCATTATATCCGATAGTTTTCATTCCGAGACTATTAAGCCTTTTTTCCTCTTGTGAATTATGGACAATTTCCCCCAGACATGAAATCTCAAATCCATCAGCAGAATATTTTTCTGCCATTCCAATAGCTTTTATAACACCTGAACAAAAGCCGGCATATTTATCAATTTCAACCTTCATTCAAAATGTTTTTAACATGTTTCATTGCAATATCCAACTGTTCTTTTCTGTCAAGATTTGAATTATCTATTAAGATTGCATTTTCTGCCCTTTTTAAAGGGCTTATTAATCTTGTTTGGTCGAGTAAATCACGTTCAGCTAAATTAGATTTTACCTCATCGAAATTTGCTTTTGATGTTTTTTCAGCCAATTCGTCGAACCTCCTTTTTGCTCTTACATCCAAATCGGCAGTAATAAAAAATTTAATCATTGCATCAGGAAAAACAATTGTTCCAATGTCTCTGCCATCCATTACAACCGATTTATCTTTAGACATCTCTCGCTGAAGTTTGACCATACGCTCTCTCACCTCCGGAATAGCACTAATAATGCTAACTTTTGATGACACCTCTATTTGTCTTATTTCATTTTCAACATTTTGGTTATTTAAAAAAGTAATCGGATTATTATTTTTATCTAATTCAAAATGAATTTTAATTTCCTTTAGAATTGTCAAGAATAATGGTTTATCTAATTTATCATTGTCAAAGACCCTGTTTTTTAAGGCATATAATGTAACAGCCCTATACATAGCTCCGCTATCAATATAGATATAACCCAATTCCTTTGCGAGCTCCCTAGCCAGAGTGCTTTTACCACAAGATGAGAATCCGTCAACAGCAATTTGTACAGGTTTAATTTTCATTGAAATGGTTTTAATTTTACAAATGTACAAAATTGCACGTCAATAATTAAATATTTTGCACTTTTAGATTTACGGAATATTCTGAATTACATAATCCGACTTTTTATAAAATGCAGCGAGATTCAATCCCACACTAAAATGGTGAGAAGCCCCGGCAACATGGTAAGAGGCAAGGCTGTAATTCAAATTAAATTTTGTCAATTTAAGTCCAAAACCTATTGACATCCCTACCAGTTTTGGTGCTGTTTGCAAAGAAAGTTCTGTCCTTCGACGATAATTATAACCCAAAGCAATGTAAAAATTCGGATGAGGAACAATTTCTGCTCCAATTAAGATATGTCTTATAAGCTCATCTCCGGCTTGACCTACTTTGTTCATTGCCGTAGCAAATTTTTGTCTGAAAGTTGTATCTGCGATACTCGTATTTAATTCATATGAGTTATTGAATACACTTACATAATCGAGGTTCCATCTCAATAAATCCTGTGCGGTAACAGAAAAACGAAGAGGAGCATGAGCAAGTTTTTTGGTTACCCCTATTTGCACATCGTAAGGCAAAGGTTCTCTAAAACCCGGAGTGTAAGGTTTTAATTGCAAACCAATATTTTTTATAACCAAACCTGCAGAAAGAAGCTTTGCAGTATCAATATAAGAAACTCCCGCGTCAAATGCCATTCCCGAAGAAAAATATGACCAAAAATCGGAGTAAATAAATTTTAAATTAGTCCCTGCAGTAAATTTATCTGATACAGGTAAAGAATAGGCAATATTAAAAGAATACTCGGCAGGTACAAAATCTCCCAATATTTCGCCTGTTTCATCAGCATGAATAAAATTTCCATAATTAATATATTGCATTCCTGCTGCAAACATTCCAATTTTGTCGAAGTTTTTTGCATATGAAACATATCCAAAATTGATATCACTCAAATAATTAATGAAATTCAGCACGACTTTTTCATTTAATTCAGGTCTAAGTAAACCAGGATTATTAAGAACAAAATTCAAGTCGTCATCATAATGAGAAACATTATTCCCTCCCAATGCCGCTATTCTAGACCCTGCAGGTAAATTAAGAAATTCATAAGTATTGTTTCCACCACTTTGAGCCCAAACAAAAGTGCTTAGAAAAAGTAATGGAATAAAGAATAGACGTCCGCTCATTCTAAAATTTTTTACAAAAATAAATAATAATTCATTAACGCTGCTATTAAACTAATATTGTATGTAATCATTAAACTCTTAAAATATTCACAGCTCAGATTTCAACCGCATTTTCTCTAGTGAAACAAAAATATTTTTTACAACTGGACAAGTTTCGGCGTTTTTAACACACAAATCTATAATTGACAAAATATTTTTCTGATTTGTATGAGGATAGTCTTTACAAGCCTTAGGTCTGACTTTGTACACAATACAAAAATTATCGTCATCAAGAAAAGGACAAGGCATTGATTTAAATACAAAATCATTATCCTCGTCTATTCTTAAATATTTGTCAATAAAATGAGATGATTTCATTTTTAAAAAACCCGAAAGTCTTTCAATGTCTAGATTCGTAATCCTCGGACCTAATGACCTGCAACAATTTGCACATTCAAGACAATCTATTTTATCCATTTCTTCTGTGTGCAAATCTAGAAAAATACTGTCAATCTGTTTGGATTTCGTTTGACGAAGCTTTTTTAATAGTACGGAATATTCTTTTTGCATTACAGACTATTCACACTTAACAATTCGAAATGATTGATTTATTCCCTCAGCACTAAAATTTATTATATAAATCCCATTAGCCAACCAACTAATATCTTTAGTAAAAACAAAATTATTTTTTGTTAGGTCCTCAGAGCTAAACATTTCTACCCCCGAAACTGAAAACAAAGACATTTTTACTTTTTCGATACTATTTGTTTTATACTGATA
>Ga0116142_10001660_pt1 | contig 26298 bp, 25 predicted proteins | sample AD_UKC033_MetaG_FD_89785 | JGI IMG/M metagenome (GOLD analysis project Ga0116142, IMG submission 89785) | Active sludge microbial communities of municipal wastewater-treating anaerobic digesters from USA - AD_UKC033_MetaG | ecosystem: Engineered > Bioreactor > Anaerobic > Digestate | place: USA... | reverse complement strand
ATATTAATTTTCACTATATCATTTTCACCAACATCTACTCTTACTTCCAATACTGCCATATCGGCCACTGTCATCATTTCCGTACCTACATTAAAACTGTTACCCGCCACTCTTTCTCCTTTCTTGATCTTTAATGAGGATATTACTCCATCCATTGGCGCTACCAGGGTAGTGCGGCTTAAATCTTTATTTGCTTTACTTAATCCCACCTGTGTACTTTGAACATTCGCTTTAAGTCCTTTTATATTTTGCTGAGCTGCGGTATAATTGGCCTGGGCAGATTTCAACGTAGTTTCGAATTGCTCCAATTCTGCTTTTGAGATCACCTTATCATCGAATAGCTTTTTATTTCTGTTATAGGACTGTTGCGCCAGTTCAAGATTAGCTTTTAATGCTTCAAGGGTAGCCTGGCTATTATCTACGGTTGCCGAAGATTGATTTACCCTTGATGCAGCTTCATCCCTCTGCAACGCATATATATCGGCATATATACGGGCCAGCACCTGGCCTCTTTTTACACTATCACCTTCTTCTACGTTTAATTCAGTGATCTCACCAGATATATCCGGACTGATCTTTACTTCTACTTCGGGGTATATTTTTCCACTGGCATTTACAGTTTCAATAATTGTTCTTTTTGATGCCTTTTCAATGGCTACCTTCTCTATTTTATCATTACCGCCAAATATCTTCGATAACAAAAACAATGCCCCCAGCACTCCCAAAACAATCAATGTCCATTTCAGTTTCTTGTTCATACAATAGTAGGTTTATAGTTTTATTCCCTGCCCCTTATAGAATTCCAGCAATTTCATTTTGAATACGTAATCATACTGTGAATACAAAGCCTGTATTTTAGCCCGCTGCAGGTTATTCAGGCTGTTAATCAGATCATAGGTTGATAAAAGGCTTAATTCATAGCGTTTACTGGCAAAATCATAGGCCTTTTCCGCTGTTTGCACACTTTTTTTATCTGCATTGAATTTCTGCAGCGCAGCGGTAGCATCGGTATATGCTTTGTAGATATCCTGCTTCAATTGCATATCTCCCTGTTCTTTTTGCAATTCCAGTTGTTGCACTGTTAGTTTGGAGCGATCCCAGGCTGTACGGGTTGCCCTTCCATTGAATATGGGTATATTCACCCCGATACCGAAACTCTGTCCGAAGTTATTTCGCAACTGGGAACCCAGTTGAATCGGTTTCCCTTCAATCAATATAACATCCGGAGCAAGAACCGGTTGATTTATTCCATTCACATCTACTACTGCCCCTGTAGGAACTAATGGCCCGAATTGCCTGCTGTAAGATTTAATATTCACATAACTGGTGCTCAGGTTGCCGAATGCAGAAAATGTCGGGTACATACCTGCTTTTGCGGCTGACATGCTTTTTTGCGCCGATTGTATCCGGAGGTTATTAATTTTTTGCTGGGGCAATGTGCTGATGGCAGTAGCATACACAACATCAGGTTGTAAATCGGCCAATGCTTCAACCGGAATAAGAGCAACCGGGGGTGTAACAATATCAAAAGAGGCGCCTGCATCCAGGTTCAGTAAGGCTTTCATTTGCAATAAAAATTGCTGTACAGACGCTTCTGCCGTTATCAGGCTTGAGCTATCTCTTGCCAGTTGTGCTTCCAGTTCTGCAGCATTCAATTCAGGTAATGCACCGGCATCCACTCTCTTCCGGGTGTTTTCCAATTGCGCCTTTGTTTGTTCCACCTGTACTTTTGCCAGATTTGCCTGTTCTCCTGATAAAAGAATTTGTAAATAAGCCACAGCTACATTAAGGGCAATATCATTCTGAATTTTTTTGGTTTGCTCTTTATCGGCTTCCCAGGATAACCTGCTGGCTTCGATAGTATTTTTCTGTGAAAACCAATTAAAAAGACTGACACTTGATTGCACCTGCATCCCCAGGTTTAGAAAGTTATTATCCTCCAAAACACCAGTAGTTGGATTTTCAGAACGACCTAAGCGGTAACCTGTACTGCTTCCAAAATTCAGTGATGGCAATTGGCCGGCTTTGTTTTGCTTATATGTTAATTCGGAAAATCTTGACTGCAGATCAGTTTGCCTTACCGAAATATTATTCTTTAATGCATGATCAACACATCTTCTGATGTCCCATTTATCCTGGCCGAATGAAGAACTAAAGATCAACAATGCAAAAGCCAGCTTAATGCTCCGTGTCATAGATTGCAAAAATATAAGAATTGCTCCTGTACGGGTATGATTTTTTACAAGCGGAGGTTAAATTCTGGACAGCGCCTGCTCAAGGTCTCCAATAAGATATTGAGCCTCTTCCAATCCCACATACATACGTATATACTGATGCGTTTTATTGGCCGGATCGAAGTCTCCGGGCCTGATACCTGCACATTTGGGTATCACCAGGCTTTCATGCCCGCCCCAGCTGACTGCCATCATAATATGTTGTAATGATTCACAAAACTGCACAATGGATTCTCTTTTACCGGCTTTCAACGTAAAAGTAAAGAGGCCGCAGGCAGCTTTCATCTGCTGACGGGCCAGCTCATATTGAGGAAATGTTTCAGCAAAAGGGAAAAGAACAGTATCTACTTTCGGATGTTGCTGCATAAATTTTACCACTTTTTCTGTCGATCTCGTTATTCTTTCTATTCTTGCCGGCAGGGTTCTCAACCCCCTTATTAACAACCATGCATTGAATGGCTGGACCCCGCTGCCAATATTCAGGTATTCGCTGTCAAATATTTTCTTCATCATTGCATGTGTACCGCAAAGTACACCACCTAATGTATCACTATGTCCTCCGATATATTTGGTAGCTGTCTGCATGGTAATATCAATTCCCATTTGAAGAGGTTTTTGATACAACGGAGTACAATAACTGTTATCAATCAATGTAGTAATACCCTTTGACTTTGCTAAAGCAGCTACTTCTCTAATAGGCTGAATGGCAAAGTCCCAGCTGTTAGGAGATTCCAGGTAATAAAAAGTAGTATTGTGCTGTGTAGCTTTTTCCCAATTTGCAATAGTTGTTCCGTTGATATAAGTGCATGTAACACCAAATCTTGGCAAAATCACATCAAACATTCGCTGCACCCAGGTGTAAGGGGCTGTTACGGAAACAATATGATCTCCTGACTTTACATTGGCAAAGATACCTGCAAAGATGGCTGCGGCACCATTATTAAAAACCAGGCAGTCTTCGGCTCCATCCAATGCAGCCAGTTTCTTCCTGAGAATATCTACGGTAGGGTTTAATCCGCGGCTGTATATATAGCCTCCCATCTCGTCCTCAAATGCTTTACTCAAATCAGCAACTTTTTTAAAAGTAAAATTGCTGGTTTGCATGATCGGGGGTGCCACTGCATTGTAATACTGTTCCCGGTCTTCCCCCAGTTCATTTATGATTTGAGAAATATCCATTTATTGGGTTTTGTCCTTTTGCAATCGCTTTACAATAAAATATAATAATATAAATGCAGCCAATACACTTATACCTGTTAATGCCAGTTTAGGTTCTTTTACGGCGATCATCGTTCCAACAAAAATATAGGCAAGTATAAACAGTACCGGAAGCAGCGGATATAATTTCATAGCATAGATACCTGTCCCATCGAGATGCCGGGTTTTTCTTCTCAAAATGAAAATAGTAGCTGCCGAGGTAGCCATACCAATAGAATCTAAAAAAATAGTAAAACTTAAAATTTTTTCGAATTTATCCGCAAAGAATAATACGACAATACATATTGCCGCAAACACCGTCAGGCTGACCGTAAGCACATCTCTTTTTTCATCCTTCTTTTGAAATACTTTTGGCAAAATACCATCAGTACTCATTGCATACATTACTCTTGGATTGCTAAGCAGCAATACATTTACATAAGCCAGCACAGCGAGGAACAATAAAATAGAGGATCCATACTTACCCGCTTCACCAAATAATTTCTCAGCTACCACCGAAGCTATGCCACTTGTTTCCTTCAAATTATTGAAACCAATCACTTTTACATAAGAGTAACTTACCAGCAAGTACAGGCAAATAATCACTACAATCCCGATAAAAATACCCTTTGGAATGTTCTTTTGGGGATTTTCGACTTCCTCTCCAAAATTGATGGTTTGCTGATACCCCCCATATGTAAATGAAGTAGCTTTTAAAGCCACTCCAAATGAAAGCAATAAAGCTGCTGCTGATGTTTTTGATTCATCAATAATTACCGGGTCTATACTATGAATAGCCGGAAAGAATAATGCAGCTATAATAACAAGAAGCATCCCAATCTTAATAACCATCAGCACATTCTGTGTTTGCGAACTCATCCTTAGTCCCATCAGGTTGACGCCATAAAAAAGAATAATTGCTGCCATTGCCACAAATGGCTTCCATTTATCAATACTGCCAGCATCTACCAAAAGAGGAGTAATGTATTCACTGCCGATCAATGCCACCCCTGACAAAGAAGCGGCATTGGAAATAAGTATAATTGCATTAATACCAAATGCCAGGGAAGGATGATAAGCATAAGAAAAAATTTTATAATACCCCCCTGTAACAGGGTAACGGCTGCCAATCTCGGCATATGTTAAAGCGCCGCAAATAGCCACCAACCCGGCTACAATCCAGGCAGCAAAAAAAATGGTAGGTGTTACGGCAGCTTCAGCTGCGTCCTTTGATGTACGGAAAATACCGGTACCGATAACAAGGCCAATCACTATCATGGTCAGTGAAAACAAACCTAATTTGTTCTTAGCAGTCATGGCTTGAAGATACAAAGAAAACAGTCTAACTTTACGATAGCTATTTTCCTGTTTCTATGAAAAAAACTATTTTATTTTTCTCCCTTATATTATTCATTATTCCTTCTTTTTCCCAGGAAGTGGAACCTGATTCTTTAAAGCAATTGGATGAAGTATTCATCAGGGCTTTTGAACAAAACAGGAAATCCAGGTTTTCAACAGCTTCGGTAAAGATCATTGAACATAATAATGCAGACCGATATAATAAAAATTCTCTGGTCAATGGATTTAATACAATACCCGGAGTACGGATGGAAGAACGAAGTCCCGGTAGCTACCGCATCAATATCCGTGGCAGTTCCCTGCGCTCCCCTTTTGGTGTTCGCAATGTAAAAGTTTACTGGAATGATATTCCCGTGACTGATCCTGGGGGTAATACTTATTTTAACCAGTTTGCATACAATAATTTTTCAAGTATTGAAGTATTCAAAGGACCGGCAGGCAGCCTTTATGGTGCGGGTACGGGGGGGCTGATCCTTATCAATAATTTTGATCGCTGGCAACCAGGAGTCAGTTTTGAATACATCACAGGCAGTTACAACCTTCAAAATTTGTTCGCTTCTGCCAGATTTGGTGCAAAAGAAAATCGCAACCAACTTACTTATGCCCGTAATCAAAGTGATGGCTACAGGGTTCAAACAAAAATGCGCCGGGATAATTTTTCCTGGCAATCACAATTAAAATTGTCTGATAAACAACAACTCACTGCTTCCGTCTTATTCACGGATATGTATTATCAAACACCCGGTGCATTAACGCTGGCAGAGTTTAATACAGACCCAAAAGCTGCAAGGCCCGCCGGTGGTGGTTTTCCAGGTGCTGTAGCAGCACAGGCAGCCATTTTTCAGAAAAATATTACCGCAGGGTTCACTAGTATTTATACAATTAATTCCTCTTTTAAAAATTCTACCACCCTTTACGGTGCTTTTTCGCAAATCAAAAATTCTGCTATCCGCAACTACGAAAGGAGAAACGAGCCGGGTTATGGCGGACGGACAGTTTTTATCTATAATAAGAAAAAGGAAACAGTATACAGTGGTCAGAAAGAAAATAGTTTTCAGTTGGTGGCAGGAAGTGAATTTCAGCAAGGGAGATTCAATACCCAGGTTTCAAAGAACAGAAATGGCAATCCCGATACCTTACAAACAAATGATGATGTAGATTATACAGCGTATAGCCTTTTCATCCAAGGGGATATTGCAATCAGGGAAAGCTGGTTTATGAATGCCGGCATCAGCTTAAATAAGACAAAAGTTGATATCACAAGATTAAGCAGATATCCCGTAGTAAGCCAAAGCCGCAGTTACCGGAATGAGCTGGCTCCGAGTTTTTCAATAAAAAAACTAGTAACTGAGGATTTCTCCCTTAAGGCTACCTTATCAAGAGGGTTTTCACCTCCTACCGTAGCTGAGTTACTCCCATCAACTGGTGTAATTAGTACTGACCTGGAAGCGGAGTATGGATGGAACTACGAGATGACTGCCGGTTACTCATTGCTTCGAAATAAGCTTCACTTAGAAGCTACCGGTTTTTATTTTAAACTTAATAAAGCCTTAGTACAACGGAGGGACATCAGCGGAGCTGATTATTTTGTAAATGCCGGTAATGTACAGCAAAAGGGAATTGAATTACATGCCAATTATACTTATTCAACAATTTCTTCTGCAATAATTGACTATATAATTCTGCAAATTGATTATACATATAACCATTTCCGCTATGGCAGTTTTGTAAAAGGTACTGAGGATTTTTCTGGCAACACTGTTCCTTCTGTACCTTCTAACACCTTGTCAGGAATACTTGATATGAACATCAAAAATGGTTTATACATAAACACTACATACTATGCAGCTTCAAAAATATTTCTGAATGATGCCAATACGGCAATAGCAGCTCCTTATCATCTGCTTGGCGCCAGAATAGGATGGAAAAAAAACATTCAGAAAAAGTATAAGCTGAATATCTATGCAGGTGCTGACAACCTGCTGGATGAAAAGTATAGCTTAGGCAATGACATCAATGCCGCTGCTAACCGTTTTTATAACGCAGCACCGCGGAGAAACTATTATGCCGGCATTTCTTTTCAATGGGTTAAGGCCGTGAAAAAATAAATCACCCGGGTCAAATGAAATTTCAGCAAATAATTCTTGGCTGGATAAGGAATTACAAGAGCAAAACATTCAGCTTTTCTATCCCTAAAAAAATTATACAATACCAATCTTCCGGTTTCACAGATAACCAGGTAAAATGTATGGCCAAAACAGGATGTTGATAACTCTTCTTGCTACAAAAATTCTTCCCCCTACTTTTGTATCGATTTGGTTCCTGATAGATAAATCGGGATGAAAAGGGAAATCCGGTGCAAATCCGGTGCTATCCCCGTAGCTGTAAGCTCCTTAGATGTTGTTTAATCTTCACGCCACTGTCATAAGACGGGAAGGCATTAAACACGGAGTAAGCCAGAAGACCTGCCACATCAAGCAAACAACATTCAGCTTTCGGGTGAAAGGCATGAGATGTAAAAGTCGCAGGACGTTTATATTTCTATCACTTTTTGTTTCCGGAAGCAGTCACACAAAAATTTCATTGTAAATGAAAAGACTTTTTTTTGTGCTGGCTGCTGTTATTTTCAGCACTCAGCTAAGAGCACAACAAGACACCACATCACTAAGTGAAGTGGTAATTACCACCAACAAGTATCCTAAAAAACAAAGTGAAACCGGGAAGGTCGTCACCATTATCACCCGGGAACAACTTGAAAAGAGTGGCGGTAAAACACTTCCGGAACTTTTGAATACGGTAACAGGAACCGTTATTATTGGCGCCAATAATGCCCTTGGAACAAATCAAACAGTCAGTATCCGCGGCGCTTCTGCCGGAAACGTATTGATATTACTGGATGGGATTCCGGTGAATGACCCTTCTGTAATAACAAATTACTTTGATATAAACTTTCTATCCCTTGACCAGGTAGAAAGAATTGAAATATTAAAAGGCGGTCAATCCATTTTGTATGGTTCAGATGCTGTGGCCGGCGTAATTAATATCATTTCGAAAAAAGCAAGTTCGAAGAAATTAAATGTACATGGTTCATTTGCCGGCGGAAGTTTTAACACCTTACGTCAAAATATTGGTTTTAATGGCCGGGGAAATAAAGCAGATTATTCATTGAATTATACACATCTTGGTAATGATGGATTCTCTGCTGCTCACGACTCCAGTGCATCTGCAAATTTTGATAATGATGGTTTCAATCAGCATGCCATTAACGGACGGTTAGGTTTTGATGCCGGTAAAACCATAAAGATCTCTTTATCCGGAAGCTATAGCAATTACAAAACTGATATTGATGCCGCCGCCTATACAGATGACAGGGATTTTACTTCAGAAAGTAATAACAGGCAATTTGGCGCAGGCTTACTGCATTATTTTAGCAACGGAAGTATTCATCTTAATTACAACTATAACAGGGTTGAAAGAAGTTATCTTGACGATTCCTCACACAAAAGCAACTTGTTCGCCTTCTATTCAAAAAGTAACTATGTCGGACGGACTCATTATGCAGAATTATATGGCAACTGGAAACTGAAAAAATGGGAAATTCTTACGGGAACAGATTTTCGTTCCAATAATACAGACCAATGGTATTGGTCCACGGGGATTTTTGGACCATTTAATCAACCGGTTTTAAATGCCAGGGCTAAACAGATCAGCCCCTACGCATCTGTTGTGTATAAAGGAAATGAAGTAAATGTTGAATTAGGCGGACGATTCAATGAGCATTCAGTATATGGAAGTAATTTCACATTTACGTTCAATCCCTCGTTCCTGGTTAAAAACAAAACAAAGATTTTTGCCAATCTTTACTCCGCATTTAAAGCACCCACCTTATACCAGTTATTCGATACATATGCTGGAAATGCAGACCTATTACCAGAAAAGGGCATCATTGCTGAAGCTGGTGCTGAACTGGTAGCGGGCAACCCGTTTTCGGCAAGGATAGTAGGCTTTCACCGGAAAACAACTGACGCAATTGTATACACATTCAATCCTTCCAGTTTTCAAAGTAAATACCTTAACGTAAGTAAGCAAACCAACTATGGTATAGAGGCAGAAATCTCATACGTTAATAAAATCTATAGTATAACTGCTAACTATACTTATACTAATGGCAAAACAACTTCGCCTTATGACGGTACGGGGAGTCCTTTGGGTAAAGATACCAGCTACTTTAATTTGTACCGTATTCCCAAACACACCATTAACCTTACTGCGGGTATCCAGCTCACTAAAGATTTTTTTGTAAGTACTCATTTTCGCAGTTTCAGTAAACGGGAAGAATTCATTTATGGTTCATCTCCCGAAATCATTGATGGCTATGCGATAGTGGACCTCTACAGTGAATATAAATTCGGAAAAACGATAAGAATATTCCTGGATCTGAAAAATATTACCAATAAAGTATACTTCGACATTCCGGGTTACAATGCGAGGAAGTTCAATTTCATCACTGGCCTGAGTTTTCAGCTGTAAAATAATATCCATGTGTCAGCATGAAACAAAATATTGTCCCCGGTGTAAGTCAATATTTGAATGCAAGCCGGGAAATATTGTGCAATGCCAGTGTTATGGCATTGCACTTACCGGTGAACTAAGGATTTATATAGAACAGCACTATAATGATTGTCTTTGCAGGAGCTGCCTGGAATATCTTTCTGTTGAACTAAATTTATTTAAAGAGAAATATATTTTCAGATAACTACATTTGTGGAAATCAGCGGTCATGCAATTCAATTTACAGGAGTTTCTGACACTTACATTCACCCTGTTTGCCGTTATTGATATTGTAGGCTCGGTACCAATGCTAATATCAATCAAGCAAAAGACAAGAGGTATTAATGCATGGAAAGTAACACTGATCTCCGGTGCGCTAATGGTATTATTTTTCTTTATTGGCAAACCGTTTTTAAACGTACTCGGAGTAGATATCCGTTCTTTTGCGGTAGCGGGATCTATTGTGATCTTTATTCTTGGCCTTGAAATGGTTCTTGGCATTGAATTTTTTAAGCCGGAAAAAGGAGTTCCTTCCGGCACAGTTGTTCCTCTTGACTTTCCGCTCATTGCAGGAAGTGGCACATTAACCACTATTATGTCACTGAAAGCTACTTTTGAAAGAAGTGATAAAAATGAATACATGATCCTGCTGGCGATATTGATTAATCTTATTGTAATCTACCTTGTCATCCGTTCGCTGAGCCTTATAGAAAAAGTTTTAGGGAAAGCAGGATTAATGGCGGTACGAAAATTTTTTGGCGTAATTTTACTGGCTATTGCCGTGAAGGTGTTTGCCACCAACGCACCCGGATTGATAAAGTAGTCCTGTCCCTAAATGATAAGGGAATACCGGCCTCGTAGTACAATGGATAGTATAAGAGTTTCCGAAGCTCCAGATACAGGTTCGATTCCTGTCGAGGCTACTACAAACCAGAAAGCATCCCATAACAGGATGCTTTCTGGTTTCCCGGAATATTTCTACCTTACCTGTCAATAAAATACTTAAACCATGCCAACTACATCCCGAAAACCATCTACTTTCCTGATATTTCCATGGGGATTGCTATCAATTGTATTAGTACTTGGATTAAATCTCACACTGGATAATGAATGGTTCAGCAAAAACTGGAGCTGGATCGCTTTGGTGCTGATTATTCCGGCAGCTATTTTGGAGAATTTCAAAGTAGGCTATTCCACTATGAGGATCATGTTCATGAAAGTGGTCTATTCATTAATATCTTTTCTTTTGGTAGGCATGGCTTTTGGCTCAGCTCTTTCCGGCTGGCATATTGAAAAATTCCAAAAAATACAGGGGGTAAAAACAATCACACTTCCCTGGTATGTGATGCTGGCATTGGCTGTGTTGTTGCTGATCCAGGTAGCCCAGTTGTTCAGCATGCTTAAAGCTGTAAAACGGGAATTCATGCAGATGGATCCGGATCAGTAGTCATAGTTGCCTTAGTGCCGCTTTTAAAAACGGCCAGGTAGGCAATGAAGAAATAATTTTCAACTCCCCGATAAAAGAGCTTTCATTATCAAGGAACCTCAGCACCTGCTGAGGTTTATTTTTTTTAAACAGCCGGGTAAATATGCTCTTCCCGGGAATTGTATCGTGGTATAAAATATCAAGCAGGGTATTATCATAGAATCTAAACCTGGCCGGGGTCTGGGAAATTGTATCCAACGGTTTTCCTTTCAACAGGCAGTCCACTATTTGCTGAGACTGTTTTTGAATAAACTGAAAAGTGTACCCACTGGACGCCTTTGTCTGTCCTCCGGCAGTGCCAATATTCCATGCTTCACCACCAAATGAAAACTTTCGATTTGTCATGGGGATTACGCCAAATTCCTCTTCCTTTATTCTATAGTTACCAATATCAAGAAATGTTTCTACGTAATTCCTTATTTCTTCATCATACTTATTAGCAGGTAATAACTCCTTTGTAAACAAAGTATATTCAACCAATGCAGTTCTTTCATTGAAAGGAAGAACATAAACGAATGTAGTACCATAGTCCTGATGCATCCGGAAATCCATCATGGTTGCCTTTTGGGGTTCAAAAACTGATTTGTCAGATTCAATTACCCAGCCCTTAAAGTGCTGCAACAACCGGATACTACCACTTTCATTATCTGCAGGCTTATAGATAGAATTAAAAATGACAGGGTTTCCAAGTGAATACTCCTGCCCATTCAGAAAAATTGTTGCTCCACTTTTTTCCCGCTGCCATTCCCCTATTTCAGCAACAATAACTTCAATATTATTATGGTGAGAAATTTCCTTAAAACTATAGTTATAAAAATCAACACCCCTGATCATCTTATACTGATACGGAGCAATCGGCATAATAGATGAAAAATTATCCCCAAAAAAGGATAGCATATCCCATTTTTTGTAAACAATCTCATCAAAAAAGCCATTCTTTGTTTCCCAAAAACACCAGGTACGGTCATTACTTGTTTTGGGTTGTCTGTCCAGCAGCAATATTTTTTTATCAGCAAACGCCTTTGCCTGAATCATACGCATCAGCAAACTCAGGCCTGCACAGCCTGCTCCCAAAAAAACATAATCATATGAACTTGATTTTAGCAGAGGTAAGTGTTGATAAAATAAAGGTAGGGGTTAGCCATGTAATTATTCAGCCTCAGGAGCATACTCTACTTTTTTGCTTCCCGCCATCAGCTTCTTATCACGACGAACTTTATCCATATACTTCTTATGGACATATAAGAAACCAAAACTTTCTCCATCCTCCTTTCCTAAATGCTTATGATGCATCTTATGGGCCCATCGTATAGCCCTTACATATGTATTATTACTTTTGGTAAACCATTTGAACCGCTGATGTATAATAACATCATGAACGATGAAATAGGCAAACCCATACAGCATGATACCAAATCCTATAGACTGCATCCACCAGATATGATCATATGTACCAAAATATATAAGTAAAAAACTTGGAACTGCGAATATGAACGCAAAGAGGTCATTTTTCTCAAAGAATCCTGGTTCCACCTGGTGATGATCCTTATGCAGGTACCAGAGGAATCCATGCATCACAAACTTATGAGTGCACCAGGTTAAGCCTTCCATTATCGAAAATGTTCCTACCAATACCAGAATATATAATAACGTATCCATCCGGTTATAAAATTAGTCTGTTATGTAATACTTTTCCTGAGGGAGTATTGCTTTTGCCAATGTTGTATCCTGGGGAAAGCTAAATGAAACCAGGCAGTATAGTGCTGGGGATGTGAGTGCAGCAACTCCTCGATTTCAATGACGCTTTTATAACAAATGTCCATCACTTCTGCTTTATTAAACGCAATGCTACCATTATACTCTCCCGCAAAAACATGATCGAACTCATACTCTGTGAGTCCGTTTTCAAAGCTTGCCCTGTAAACAAAATCAAATATTTTTTCAATCTTTGTATCAAACCCCATCTCTTCCTGTAATCTTCTGTGTGCGGCGTTCACCGTCTCCTCCCCTTCTGCAGGATGGCTACAGCAAGCATTTGTCCATAAGCCTCCGCTATGGTATTTATCAACAGCCCGCTGCTGCAGTAACATCTCCCCCTGGCTGTTAAAAATAAAAACACTAAAAGCTCTGTGTAATAACCCTTTCCGGTGGGCTTCTAATTTTTCACAACTTCCGGTGGGATTATCCTGCTCATCCACCAATATCACTTTTGTAAGATCCATATCAGATCAGCCTTAATTGATTTTTTATTCCTGCCCTGAAAACAATCATAGCTTTCAGGTAGTTAGGAATTCGTATTCTCGACTCTAATACCCGGGCGGGTTCTAATCGCTTGATTTTTTTAAATAATGACAAGTAATACTTGTAAGCAACATAGACACCAAATCTTGCTTTTAAGGGCAATTTTTTAATACCATCAAGGGCATTTTTAAAATCGGTCTGAATATCATCCTCAATCTGTCTTTTATCTTTTTCGGAGAAATTAGCAAAATCACATCCTGGGAAATAGACTCTCGATAAGCCATTATAATCAGCTTTTATGTCCCGCAAAAAATTCACCTTTTGGAAAGCAGCTCCTAACGCCCGGGCAGAAGATTCCAACTTTGCATATTTATCAGGATTGCCTTCGCAGAAAACATACAAACACATAAGACCCACTACTTCTGCAGACCCATATATATACTCTTTATATCCAAGACAATCATAACTTTTTTTGTCAAGGTCCATTTCCATGCTATGAAAAAAAGCATCCACCAGTTTAAGATCGATATTATACTTATTGACTGTTGACTGGAAACTATTAAGAACAGGATTCATACTTATTCCCCGGTTAATTGAGTTATAAGTTTCTATCTTAAACTCACGGAGAAGATCAGCTTTATCATATTCATGAAATGTATCCACAATTTCATCAGCAAAGCGTACAAAACCATAAATGTTAAATATGGGTGTTCTTAAATCCCGGTGAAGCATACGGATAGCAGAAGCAAACGAGGTACTGTAATTCTCTGTAATAATTTTGCTGCAATTTTCGCTTGTGGTATGAAACAATTGAACCATATCTAAATTTAAGCAATTATTTAAACGCTTTGATAACTTGTTTAGCAACTACTTCCCCGCTTATCAATGAAGGAGGGACTCCCGGCCCCGGAACTGTAAGTTGCCCGGTATAAAATAAGTTTTTAACCTTATTACTTCTGCAGGCAGGCCGGAAAATGGCTGTTTGCAGTAAGGTATTTGCCAATCCATATGCATTTCCCCTGAATGAATTGTAATCATTTACAAAATCACTTACAGAATAGGTCTTCTTATACACAACTGAGTCCAGTATTGATTCCCCGATATGTTTTTCCATTCTTCTTGCGATAATCTGAAAATATTTTTCTCTTAACTCCTCCGTATCATTCGTAAGACCAGAAGCAACCGGAATCAGGAAAACTATGTTTTCATGACCTGGCGGTGCAACAGAATCATCCGTAACAGATGAAACACTTACGTAAAATAAAGGTTCAGCCGGCCATTTAGGATTTTTATAGATGTCCTCACCATGTTGCTCAAAAGGCACATCAAAGAAAAGAGAATGATGAACAGGTTGTTTCAATTTCTTATTTAAACCAACATAATACATCAGACAGGAAGGTGCCATCACTCTTTTTTCCCAATACTTATCCGGGTATGTTTGATAACGGACAGGTAATAGATTCTTTTCTGTAAAGTGATAATCAGCCCCGCTGATAACAGCATGCGCTTCAAAAGTGGATTTATCAGTTACCACTTTCTTCGCAGTTGAGCCGTCAACCAGTATTTCTTTCACATTTTCCCCAAAACGAAATGTGACACCCAGCTCTAATGCCAATTGATACATGCCTTCCACTACTGCATACATACCGCCACGGGGATACCATGTGCCTCCATTAATATCAGCATAGTTCATCAGACTGTATAACGCTGGTGTATCCTGTGGCAATGCTCCCAGAAATAAAACAGGAAACTCCATCAGTTGCCGCAGCTTCGGATGTTTGAAATATTTTTCAATGTGCTTTTTGATAGACGTAAATACTTCCAGTTTAAAAACACCACTGATCGTTTGCCAGTCCAAGAACTCAGTGAAAGAACGACTTGGTTTGTAAACAAGATTGTTTATTCCAACTTCATATTTGTATGCTGCTCCCCTTAGATACTTTTCAAGTTTTTCGGCACTTCCTGCTTCAAGGGATTCAAAAATCTTTTTTAATTCCTGAAAATCAGCGGGTATATCTGTATAGCTGTCATTCCAATATATCCTGTAAGAAGGATCAAGCCTTTCAAGAGAATAATAATCTGAAACTTTTTTCCCGAACCGGGCAAAGTATTTTTCAAACACATCAGGCATCCAGTAAAAACTGGGGCCCATATCAAACGTAAATCCTTCTTCTTTTAATTGTCTTGCCCTTCCTCCGGCAGTTTCATTTTTTTCAATTACTGTAACAGACCAGCCTTCCTTAGCCATAAATGAAGCTGCGGACAAACCTGCAAATCCACTACCAATAACAACAACTGATTTACCCGTCACCAGAAAATTTTTTAGAAACGATTGATTTGCTCTTTTAATAATTTCCGTGCAAAATGGATCCTGCTTTTAATAGTTCCCAGCGGTTCGTTGAGGACCTCCGCTATCTCATTATACTTATAGCCATCAAAGTACAATAAAAAAGGGGTTTTGAATATTTCCGGTAATTGTTGAATAGCTTTCTTGATCTCTTTGATCCGCATATCACTTTCTGCGTCATTACTAACCGTTGCCTGTTTAAGATTGATCAGGTAATCATTAGGCGTATTATCGAAAATCGTTTTTTGTTTAGCTTTTCTGCGATAATTATTAATAAAAATATTCCGCATAATAGTGAACAACCAAGCCTTGATATTAGTGCCCGCATTATACTTTTCCTGGTTTGCTAACGCTTTGTACAACGTTTCCTGGTAGAGGTCATTTGCCGCCTCTGTATCCCTCGTAAGGTTCACTGCAAATGGTTTCAGAAAATCTGCATTGCTCAAAAGCATTTGGTTAAATTCAGGGCTTGACATATAATAATGTTTAATTTTATATACTTCAAAATTAAACACAATTAGTCCATACGTCCAAATATTTTGTTTAATAATTTCATAAAATAATTAAACAAGTAGAAACCAGTGCTTTACAAAGCCTTATAGCGATGTGAAATACTCCATCACTTCAGAAAGTGACTTTTTAAAAGTAATTGTAGCCGGAACACTTTTGTTATACCCATGTGTAAGCTGACCGGATACTACTGTAGCTACACCTCCGAATTGCGAATTGATTGTGGTAAGAAATTTTTCAAAATTAAAATTAGAAGAAGTGGCAGTAAGATGGGTGAATATAATATCTGGCTTTTTAAGATTAACCACATAAGCAACATCTTTTACAGGCACATTTGCTCCCAGGTATATTGTTTGCATGCCTCTGCTCTTAAACATATAATACATAAACAATAATCCAAGTTCGTGGTGTTCTCCTTCTGGCAAAAATAGTAGTACTGTTTTTTCTGATTTTAAATGGGTGATGCAGGTTTCAATAGCGACTACCAGCTTTTGACGAATGACATTTGTAACCAGGTGTTCCTGCGCAGGATTTATATGTCCCGTTTGCCATAAAATACCAATCTTTTCAAGGAATGGAAAAATGACCTGGATAATTGTTCGCTCAACCCCCTTAGATGCAATATAACTTGTCAGTATTTTTTCAAGGTTGTCAATATTAAGATCCACCATCTCCTGTACTAATTCATTGACTATTCTTTCCTGTATAGCCTTTGCATCGCCCAATGATAAAATCTTGGCCCTGATCTCCTGTGGCTGCATTCTGTCTATATGAGATATTTTAAACCCATACTTGTTAAGCAAAGCAATGTTGAGTACAGTTTTCAATTCATCGTTGCTGTAATAGCGGATATTTGTATTGGTACGCTGAGGTTTTAAGAAATTATAACGTTGCTCCCAGATACGGATTGTATGGGCTTTGATGCCGGAAAGATTCTCAAGATCCTTTATAGTAAATGCGTTCATAGCATTATAGATACAACCCACCCGGAAAAAAGTTTGAGAAAGCAAGTAAAAATTTGCTTTTGATTGCAATACATGTTACAATTCAGCATTCTTGATTTTACCTGTATCCAGTAGTTTTTTTAACTGCGATGCAATATTTGTCTTGGTACTTAGTGCTTCAAGATGACCAAAATGGTGCATATCAGTGCCAACCAGGTCATAATACTCTTTCTTCATAAGATATTGGGCAAGTTCCTGAACTGATTTTCCGTAGTAGCCTGATACTGACAGGATATTAAGCTGAAACAAGCAGCCAATATCTTTCAGTTCCTCATAAAAACCTTTATTCTGATCCAGGTAAATATACCTCTCCGGATGGGCAATAATAGGCTGGTAGCCCTGCATCTGCATATCAAATAAAATATCCTTAAGACTGTGAGAAGGATAGGCCATTGAAAACTCAACTAATACCATATTTCCACTAACTGTAAGCAAGGGCTCATTATTTGCTACCAGTCCGGCTACATGGTCATCCAGGAAATATTCAGCCGCGGCATGAATTTCGATATCCAGTTCTGCCTCTTTTACTGTGGTCCGCAGCCATTCAAGCCGTTCCAGTATTGTCTCCCGTGAATTCTTATACATATCCCACATAATGTGGGGAGTAGTAATAATCTTTCTGTACCCAAGGGAATATAAGCCGCCGATCAGCCTCAGCGAAGTTTCAATATCCGGTGCCCCATCATCTATGCCCGGAATAAGGTGTGAGTGCATATCCGTTTTCAAAAGACCAAACTCCGCCAGTTCCGCCGATTCCTTTTTTTTGGATTTTGAAAACAGTTTAAACATAGTACATAACTGACTTTACAATCGAAATTACAATGAAATTGAACCTGTTTAGAAACTTCTTTTCGGTAAAGAAGGAAAAACTTTGTAAACAAGGGAGCTTTTAGGGAAAACCACATACCAGGCTGTCAGGAATAATATCATGAAATCAGTGAAAAAGTTCTGGTGCTGCTGGTACCATACTTCCAATGCTCCCTTATAGGGAAGAATCACATCCCTGTAACATTCATGTGGCGGCAAATTACTTTGGGTAATAATCAATTCCTCATCCCTGAACACAATAGATCCGATACCGGTAAGCCCGGGTTGAGCATTATATACTTTTGATTTCATTTCGTCAGAATAGCGGTCAAAACCAACTTTCATCAGGGGTCTTGGGCCAACAAAGGACATATCGCCGGTTACTATATTAATGACTTGTGGCAATTCATTGAATTTGCTTTGCCGCAAAAACCTCCCCACAACTGTTATGCGGGGATCTTTTCTGACCGTTACATCGCCATGCCCCATATTAGGGCTGTTTTTAAGCATGGTAGCGAATTTCCATATACGGAAAATCCGGTTCTTATACCCAACCCGCTCCTGCCGGAAGAAAACTTCATGTTCCCCGGTTAGTAATAATAAAATAACGATTGGAATGAATACCGGCAGCAATATCAGTATTGCAATCAGCGAAAAAAGGATGTCAAAAAAACGCTTAATGATTCTGTACATAATAACTACCCTATGGCTTCTTTAATTTCTTTTACTACAATGGCCAATTCTTCATTTGTAATACTGGTGGAACTGGGAATACTCAGGCAAGTATTATAAATATAATCTGAATGATCATTTTGCTGTATATAGACGCAATCTTTATACATCGGTAATTTGTTCATGGGCATCCAGAAGCGCCGGCTCAATATCTTATTTCTATTCAGGTGATCCAATAATTCCTTTTGCTTATCTGTCTGAATAGTGAATAGCCAGCCATTTGTTTCCACCCCAGGTAATTCCTTCTGAAAACGGATATCAGCCACACCAGTTAATTCCTTTTTATAAAAAGCTACACATTCTTTCTTTCTTTTTATAAATGAAGGCAATAGTTCCATCTGGCCTACTCCAATGGCTGCCAAAACATTTACCAAACGATAATTATAGCCCACTTCATCATGATAATATTCATCAGGGCTTGCTTTTGCAGTTGTGGTCAGGTGTTTGGCATGCTTAGCCAACGCTTCATCATCAGTAACAATCACACCACCACCACCGGTAGAAATAATTTTATTACCATTAAAACTAAAACAGGCCAGCGGACTAAAAGTCCCGGCACTTTTTCCTTTGTATGTGGTACCCAATGCCTCCGTAGAGTCTTCTACGATTGGCAACGGGTATTTTTTTACAATAGATAAGAACCTGTCCATATCACACATATTACCAAGAATATGCACTGGCATGATGGCACCAATTCTACGGCCATCTTTGATATAAATAAGATCTCCGTTCTTTTCATCTGTCTCATTCTCCAGGAATTCTTCCAGCAAATCAAGATCCATTTGCCATAGGTCCGGATCTGCATCAATCAGCAAGGGGTCTGCGCCAAGGTATTTGATAGAATTGGCTGAAGCTACAAAAGTGAGATTGGGCAACATTACATAATCATTCTCCTTAACGCCACTAAGTAATAAGGAGATATGTAATGCTGCCGTTCCATTAACAGCTGCTACACCATATTTGGCACCGGCAAAACCGGCCACCATTTCTTCGAACTGCGTAACGTAAGAACCAACAGATGAAATCCAGCCGGTATCCAAACAATCTTTCACATATTTCCATTCGTTCCCGGCAATATTGGGGACGCTTAGTGGTATAAACTTGTCATTACTCATAAACTAATTTTCCTGATTCAAGATATTGATTATACCACTCTACTGTATTTTTTAATCCCTCTTTCCACATCACTTTAGGTTCAAAACCTAATTGCTTCCTTGCTTTGCTGATATCGGGGCAGCGGCGGGAGACTGAACCAGGATAAGTAGGTGCATTCTCAAAAGTACCGTTGAAGTTCATCAACTCTCCGGCGTAATGAATCAGTTCGCCAATTGTAATTTCATCCTGTGTGCCGATATGATATATCTGGCCATTTGTATTAGGCTGTTCCATAGCCAGTACAGTCCCTTCTACCGCATCAGTAATATAACAAAAGGCTCTTGTCTGATCATGCCCGTAAACTTTAAATGGTTCTTCCCCCTTTCTGTAACGAACCACCAGGTGAGGAATCACATGTTTGAAACCCATTCTCGGGCCATACACATTATGATAACGGACAATCGTTGTTTCAAAACCAAGTATCCGTGCATAGTTAAGAAAACCTGATTCACCCAGCATTTTGGTAACCGCATAGGTAAACCTTGGATGCCCGATATCCTGTATACATAAGGGTACTTCTTCCGGTGTAGGTGTTACATATCCAAATGCTTCAATCGTTCCTGCATAACATTCACTGGTGGATGTGAATAATACTTTCCCAACTTTAGAACGACGTACCCATTCCAATGTATTAAAGATCAAAGCTGTGTTGATGCGGATGATCTCATGCGGAATAGAGTTCGCATTATCAACTCCAACAACAGAAGCCAGCATATAAACCTGGTCATAGGCTTCATCCAGCTGATTGAAAGTAACGGGATCAGTAAAATCACCTGCTACAACTCGTATATTATGCTTATTTATCAGTTCAGTAAAATAATCATCTTGTTTACCTCTGGCAAAATTGTCGGCAATAGTCAGCTTATAGTTGCGGTTCTCTGCCAGATACTTCGTGATGTTAAAACCAATAAATCCGGCACCACCCAATAACAATACATTCTTACTCATGAAATAGTTTTCTTTAAAGTTTATAAATCTCCCCGGCCAATTACTTTTACCGTATGTTTTTCAGATAATGATCTTATCTCCTCATTTGTCAGTACACCAATAGTATCATAAACCACACAAGAAGGTTGTTGTTTTATTTTTTCAATCAGTGAACTGTTACTTCTATAATCTTTATGCCCGGTAGTTATTACTATCACATCATAAGATTGCTGTAACAGTTCTTCTATATTCTGATTGACCCAAATATCTTTTTCCTCCCAATACTTTACATGCGGATCATGCAAAGCGATCTCACAGCCTTCTGTTTCCAGCTGGTCATAAAAACCTTCTACCGGTGTATACCGGGTATCACCGACATCATTCAGGTAACTTACTCCCAGCAACAGTACTTTTTTTCCTTCCAGTGAGCCATTATATTGTGACTGCAGATATTCAAAAGCATACAATGGCATTTTATCATTTATGTGAACTCCCTTTTCACTTTGGCCCAATTTCTCATCACTGCCGAATAAATTCATCCTTGCCCAGCTTGCCAATAATGGGTCTTTCGTCAAACAATAACCCCCCACTCCCAAACCAGGCAACATGATATTCTTATGAGTAGGCCGCATACGAATAGCATTCACCACTTCGTAAATATCAACACCAGCCTCTTCTGCAAAACGGCTCCATTCCACCATAAAGGCGATATTCATCGCACGGAAAGAATTTTCAAGCACCTTCGCCATCTCCGTAGCATTTGTATTGCCCAGTTTTGTCAACGGATACTCATCTGTGCGAATAACAGTTCGTAAGAAAGTTTCTACCGCTTCAGCACTCTTATCATCAGTGCCGGCAAATACCCGGTAGAAATTTTGTATCGAATCAATGTATTTAGGTCCCGGCATCACTCTTTCATACGAATGCCCCACTTTTAATTTATCTGTTGGCAAGCCCCGCTTCGTTAAACACTCTTCCAGTATTGGTCTTACAATTTTTTGTGCTGTACCCGGAGGGACGGTTGTTTCCACCAGCACCAGTACATCTTCCTTACAATTTGAACCAATCGCTTCGATAGCTTTTTTGAAAGGTGTTAAATCAACGTTGTATCCTTCTAAATCCTTATTCAGGGCAGATTTTTTCTGCACATCGAGATTAATATCCACTACCACTACATCAGCTTTGCTGTAGGCATAGCTATCATAAGTAGCATAATAGTTCCTTTTCTTCAATGCATTTTGATAATACTGCTCAATCTTAGGGTCGCTGGCTATTACAGGAAAAACTCCTTCGTTAATTGATCGGATCTTCCAATAAGAACCAGGTGTTGGCAGATCAATACCAATTACGGCATACTCTTCCGTAAGTGCATTAGCCACCACCAGCCCCATTACAGAGCCCACAAATCCCAATCCCTGTACCACCACCACTTTTTTGCCCGGATGTAATGCAATGAAAGCATCAATTCCTGCTTTATCATCCAGTGCAGAGGGAATGTCGTACTCCTTTCCGGTGACAGGACTTTTAGAAATTTTGTTAACTGTATCTGTAGTCATCACTTATTTGCTGCTTGTAGTTTAAAAATATGGGTACCAATTTTGGTAAAGGCCCAGGGTGTTTTATAAGTTGTTGCTTTTATCCGCCTTTCAATCTCCTGTTCGGTCATGTCCGGCGTAATAGTACAAAGCTCATCCAATTGTTTCCTGGTGTATGGTTTTCTTTTCCACTGCTCGTTAGTAACTGGCAATGATTTGCCTTCTAACACACAATTCATCACCTCATAAAAACTTTCTTCGATCAATTTGTAACAATGTTGTGTTACACTATAAACCGTATCATCCGCCTTGATTGGAAATCTTTTTACCTGGATAATACTGCCTGAGTCAACTGTGGCATTCATATGATGACAGGTAATACCATATTCCTTTTCGTTATTGTAAATGGCAAAATTAGTGCAGCCTGTTCCGGGATATTCCGGGCTACCCGGGTGAAAATTGATCGCCGCCACCCTGGCCTTTGCTAATAGTGAGGAGGGATAAATCCAGGATGAAATAAAAGAGATCAGAATATCTCCCTCCCAGTTCAGTACTTCAGCGGGTAGCTTATCTTTTCTGCCGCCCTCGAAAACAAGGTGATGCCTGAAATTTTTTATCACAAAAGCTGCCGCCCGCCGGGCATATTCATTATCCTTTTTACAGAGGAACAAAATGCGGAGATCCTTCGGGTTTACTGGTTTCACAATAAGAATAATTAGTAGCTTTTTCGAAGAGGCAAAGGTATTGATAATTAGCCATATAACTTGAATGTGTGGCCAATTTTGAAACGGTTTATTTCCCCTTGTTCACAATAAAAAACCCGGTGATTACACCGGGCTGTATTCAACATTAATTATTGACATTTATTAAGCGGCAACCAATTTGCGGGATGGCTTTTTGACAAGGTTGCGGGCAGGATTTCCAACCACTGTTGCACCATTTGGAATGTCTTTAACCACCACGGTACCGGCGCCAATAGTAACATTATCGCCAATAATGATACCCTGTCTGATCACAGCATTAGCTCCAATAAAAGTATTACGGCCTACTTTGACATTTCCGCACAACACGGCGCCCGGCGCAATATGTGTAAAGTCACCGATGATACATTCATGATCTATACTGGTAGAAGTATTGCAGATAACTCCCCGGCCAATTTCAACTAATGGATTCAATGTTGCGTTGGCTGCAATCATGATACCATCTCCCATTTTAACAGATGATGAAATAACAGCGCTGGGATGAATAGCATTGATGGGATTACCAAGATACTGACTAAGATTTGTATGAATTTTTTCCCGGATACCATTATGTCCCACACAGGCAAAAAAATCGAATTTTTTCAGCTTATGAATAACATCACTTTCTTTTCCGAGATATTGTAAATGGTAAGGGTTAAACTCTTTCTCCTCCTGGTCGCAATATGCAGTAACGAGGCGACCTGCACTTAAGAGGATGTCTATAATGACGTAGGCGTGGCCCGAATAGCCGACAATGGCCACTGGTTTTTTCAATGTGGTTTTCATTGATTTGGATTTTGGATGAGCTAAAATAAAAACACATCCATGGTTTCCAAAACAATCGGTAAGCTAAAAGAGGAAATCAGGTACTAGTACTTTTACGGAATTCGTAGTTTTCCGATTAAAGGCGGGAATTTATTGTGCAGCAAGCAGTTCCAGGTATTTTTCCCTGAGCAGGGAGTGGACTTTGGGCTGATCAAAATGTTGTTCAATATGATGGCGCAGGGTCTTTGCATACTGTTGCAAGACAAGTGGGTTATCCAATGCGTATTGCATTTGCTGAAAAAGCTCCTCTTCGTTTTTTACTTCAAATATCAACCCTGTTGAGGAATGCTCTACTATATCAATATTACCATCAATACGGGAACATATAACAGGGCACTCCATAGCGCCTGCCTGCAGCAACACATTTGGAAATCCTTCCCGGTGCGAAGGATGCACCAGCGCATAGGATAAATGCATAAAATACTCCACCGCATCACTCCAGCCAGCCATGATCACAGCAGGATGTGTCTGTATCAACTGCCTTGCTTTGTCACTTACAGGGTCTACATAATCTTCGAAAGCACCAACTAATATCAACCTTGTATCCGGATTTGCTGAATGAATTCTTACAAAAGCATTCAGCAACTCGTCCATTCCTTTATCATGTACAATACGGCCAACTGATAAAAAATATTTTAGTGACGGATCAAAACGGATGAGTTTCTTTATTTCTTCCAATTTATCCTCCATTAAAGCCTGCGTTGAATAACGAAGAAGACTAACACCGTTACTTGAGCCATGTCCTATCACTTCAAGCTTTTTGTCATTGACCAGTTTATTTTTTTTTACATATCTCTCCAGCGAGAAACTGTTTGGCCATACATGTGTTGCTGCTTTGCCGGTCAGCTTTTCCATGGCGATCAAAACTTTGCGGCTGATTCCTTTGGTTGTTACAAAACGGAGACCGGCAATTGTATGTATCCTGATCTTGACGCCGGCAAACCGGGCAGCCAGCATAGCCAGTAATCCGGCTTTAGGAGTATGCGAATGCACAATATCCGGTTTCTCCTTTTTGAAGAAACGGTATAATAACCATAAGCAGCGAAGATCTCCAAACGGCGTCATCCGCCGTGTCATTGGTATAATATGATGCCGGCATTGCTCATTGACCCTTACTGTTTCCAGCTCTGTTCCATCACTGCTTACCATCACCACTTCAAATCCATTCTCATTCATGTAACGCATCTGCCCCCTCAGTAAAACATTGAGTGAGATCGGAGCGGTAGTAATACGGATCAGTTTAGGCATAAAAGAACAGATACAGATGGATTATTTTTTTCCTTTGAATATTCTCAGATACAAGTATTGCCAGATGGTGGGATGATACCACAAAGCACTTTCAGCAATACGGCTCTGCACTACAGTTATCCTGTCATGCAAAATATCTTCAACCGCTTTATGCATCAGCGGTATACCCTCACCGAACTGAAGGTAGGGATACGTAACATAATTATCATCCCTGGTAGCAGGGATGGTTGCCTGGTACAGGATACCTCCTGTGTCAATTCCCTTATCTACCAGGTGAACTGTAACCCCACAATTGTCGGTATCATTATTTACCATTGCCCAATATCCCCCATGCACCCCCCTGTATTTAGGTGTAATGCCGGTATGCATGTTGATAAAAACTGCTTTCGTACTGTCCAGCACTTTTTTAGAAATTATTCTTGTTCCATTTACAATTACTACATCAGGATTCAGTTCTTTCAATAATGCAATACAATCCACATCATTTACGGAAGGAAAATGGACTTTCTTTCCGGCAGGGATGGGCGTCTCATCAAACCTGTATTGATCCATTAATTGCTTTACCCTTTTTTTACTGACTATCCTGATCGCCGGAACGATGATCATGCTAAACATGACCTGGCCTGCAACCCGGAAAAAACCAAGCTTCTTCATACGCCTTTTAGCCAGGGCCATTCCCCGCATCGGCTCCTCCGTTATAACTTTATCAATTGTATGGTAACGACTGATATAATTATACAAGGTCACTGTTGAAAAACAGTCAGAGCAAAGCATGACGATTTTCTTGTTCATCCTTTTTTTGAAATTTCATCGGTCAACCCGGACATCGTAATACTGCTGAATTGATAATCCCGCTGAAGTTGTTGATAATATTGCAGGATTTTCTCCAGGAAATTGATATTCTGCTGAAGATTGACACCAAAATTGTGAGGGTGCCACCATAAATGAAAAAGTTTTTTATGTTTCGCTGCATGCAACATAGCTCTCTTTATACGCCTTAACCTTAAGCCATCAAGAATGGCAAGCTTAGGGCTGAAAGGACGTAAAAACCTTGATGCAGCAATATTTACCAGTGAAGAAGACATGACATATTCTTTCGTATGGCAATGATGCCCGGTAAGATTGAGATAAGTGTCAGCAAAACGAAAAGCACGGCGCAGCAAGCTTTCGTCATTTTTATTTCTTCCGGCATACAACCATGATGCGGGATTGCCGCGGTAAGAATCGATACCCACTTCCCTGCAGACGGAAAGATATTCTTCATTAAACTGGTTGCGGGGAAACACAAGGCTTCTTACAACAATGCCCCGGGCGGCAGCAATTTTTTTGGCAGCCAGCAGGTCCTGCCTGAATGCATCCGGTGTTTGACCGGGCTCAAGACAATAATAATGGCAGAAAGT
>Ga0116142_10001659_pt1 | contig 26305 bp, 30 predicted proteins | sample AD_UKC033_MetaG_FD_89785 | JGI IMG/M metagenome (GOLD analysis project Ga0116142, IMG submission 89785) | Active sludge microbial communities of municipal wastewater-treating anaerobic digesters from USA - AD_UKC033_MetaG | ecosystem: Engineered > Bioreactor > Anaerobic > Digestate | place: USA... | reverse complement strand
TTATCATGTCTGTAAGCACAGATTTATCCCATGAGGATGGTCCTATCGTAGCAATGATTTTTGTTTTGGCAGTGTTATACATACGGCAGTTTTATTAGGTAAAGTATACTCAAAGAAATAGTTCATGTCTATGATAAGTTGTGATATATTATACAAAGATAAAATATTTACTGCCTTTTTATGAGAAATACCCTACGTTTATTTTTTGTTTACTCCCTAATCTTATTTGTTGCTATGCAAATTTTTGAGCGAGGAATCATATTTCCATCTGGGGGTATCTATATGTTTACTACGATAATTATTCTTGCATTGACTCTCATGGTATCTCCTCCTTTACTTAATTTTCTTACTATAAAAAGCAAGTTTCCGACCTTCTTTTTGATGTCTACCATTCTTCTTATTGGAGTAATGTTTCTTCTAAAGACATTCATGACAGATTTCTACATTGAAACATATACCTTTGAGCAAACGAATATTGGGACATTACAGATAAACAGTTTCGAAGTAACCAGCTTGATATCTATAATCGGTTTTTCTGTTGTTACATCACTGTTTGCAGCTCTGTATAGAGTCTTGGATAATGCAGAGTAAAATGGTGTATAATAGCCATTATGAATGATAATCTTCTAAATCTAATATATATATTGCAGATTGTGGTATGTTCTCTCCTTGTCGTGAGTGTTCTTATGCAAAATCGTGCTGAGGGCCTTGGAAAGATGTTTGGTGGTGGTGGAGAGGTATTTAGAACAAAGAGGGGCTTGGAGAAATTCCTTTACTACTTTACCATTACTTTAATTGTGGTATTAATAGTTCTTTCCCTTTTGTTACTGAAATTATCTGCTTAGAAATATGCAAGGAAAAAAAGAAAAGAAGGAAGTTCTCTCAATGAAAGATGCACTATCCTCTCTTTCGGATTCTGAGATAAAAGAGATTACTCCTCAAAAAGACTTAAGAGATTTTTTTTGGAATTATCCTTCTACAATATCCAAGATTTTTAAAACAACCCATCCTTTTAGTTACATTTTATTGTTTATTACTTTAGGCTTTGTTTTTATCCTTTTTCTTCACTCTGCTACATTTGCAAATATATTAGATGGTGCAGAGGACAAGGAGACTTTCACCGAGGGTAGTGTTGGTGCAATTTCATCTTTTAATCCTATTTTTGCTTCTGCAAATTATTTTGATAAATCTGTAGAATCTTTGGTTTTTGATAAATTTATCCATATTGATAAAGATGGGAAACCAATTGTAGGAATTGCTGAGAAATGGAGTACGACTGAGAGTAAATTAGAATATATTTTTACAATTAAAAAGGACTTACTTTGGCAAAATGGGGAGAAACTTACGGCCCAAGATGTTGTATTTACATTTAAAACAGCACTTTCTCTATCTCAAGATTACAACTACGATACCGTAGGTATTTCTTTAGAGGGTGTAACGGTGGAGCAAATTGATGAATATACAGTTAAATTTAAATTAGTTGAAGAAAATCCTCTATTCTTTGAAGCTATATCAATATATATAGTTCCCTACTCTGTTTTAGGAGATGTAAATCTCGGAGATATGCCGTTTAATATTTTCGCAAGATATCCTATTGGTAGTGGAAAGTATAAAGTAACCAGAACGGAACAGAATGCAGTTTATCTTGTAGATAACGAGTATGACAGATACACACCAAATATTAAGAATATTACTTTAAGGGTATATCCAGATACAAAGAGTCTAAACACAGCATTTAGAACTGGACTCTTGGATGCTGTTAATGGTTGGGATCAGGAGGCATTGAGCTTTACTACAGAATATCCAAACTTCGAGACATATATTATGGAAGAGAAATACAGAAGCAAACTGATGTTCTTCAATTTGAGGAAAGAAGATTTAAAGGATGAGAATTTAAGAAAAGGATTATCTTCTTTAATTGATAAAGATAAATTATATGAAGAGGCTAAGATATCTGGTGTCTCAATATATGGTCCATATCCCCCAGATTCTTGGGTTTACAACAAGGATGTAGACTATCTTAAATATAGTCCAGAGAAAGCAAAGGCATATCTTAAAAGTGCAGGCTATGAAAGAAAAGAAGGTGGTATTTATTATGAATCCAAGGAGAATGAAATTTTAAGCTTCACTTTGACTTACTTCCAGAGCGAGAGTAATGACAGGTTAGTTACAAAATTGAAAGAATTACTTGAATTGGAGGGAGTTATCCTTAAAACTGAGAGATTAAATTACACACAGATTACCCAAGAGATTATTGCTACAAGAGATTTTGAATTACTTTTGTTTGAAGTTGAAACTACAGTAGATCCCGATCAATACAATCTTTGGCACTCTCTGAAGAGTAGTTATCCAGATCTTAATCTGTCGGGATATTCATATGAGAGAGTAGATATACTCCTGGAGGATGGAAGAAGGACTACAAATGTTAATACTAGAAAAGCAAGGTATGTATCCTTCCAAAAATATTTGGTAGAAGACGCTCCTGTTGTATTTCTGTATCATCCAAACTTTGTTTATGTAGTAAACGACCAGTTAAAAGGTGTGAATCTAAAGCAGGGGAACTTCTCCTATGAAAGATTTGCAAATATCGAAAGTTGGTATTGGAAATAACATGCCAAGAGGGGGAGTTGAACCCCCACCCTATTGCTAGGACTACGTTCTGAACGTAGCGTGTCTGCCATTTCACCATCCTGGCATGTGCTACATTCTATCACGAATTAATCCTTTTTTGATGTGAGAGATATCTTAATTTTCCTCTGAGGATTGTTGCTTTCTTTGCCCTTTGCATTGTCTGGGTCAAAGTTTTTGAAATCTCTTAGAAAATCTATCTTTGTAACAATCTTCTCTTCCTCTTTTACTTCTGGCTTCTCATCTTTCTTTACTTCAACTTTCTCTTCTTCTTTCTTCTTCTCCTCAACAGGAGGCTTCTCTTCCTTTTTTCCTAAAAGCAATTTTTCTTTTAGTGTTAATTCTTTCCCTTCGATTTTTGGTTTTACAACATCTTTCTTCATCTTCTCAATATCTTTGTCGTCGTCTGTATTCTTAAATATGAGAGAAAGCAGGAAAGACACCAAGAAACCAAGTACAAAGAATCCTGCAACTAAAGCGATGATGTCGGGATTGTCAGATACAAACTTTCCTAATGTAGAGACATCGACATTCTTAAAAGCGAAAGCATTTGAGTTAGTACCTGCAATTGTTGTGGTTCCCTCTCCAAGAATGAAAGTAATTGCTTCTGCGGGGTCACTTGAATATCCATATTTTCTTACATATCCTGTTAAAGAGTATGTTCCATCTACAAGCTCTCCTGCTTCAAATGGTACGGACCATTTTCCTTCAGCATCTATTGTGGATTGCTTAAGAAAGAGATTTAAGCCAGAGGACATTACAAGAATAATTTCTGAATTTGCTAACCCAGTGCCATACACAAGTACAGATGAATCACTAATTGTTGGCGCACTTATGATTGGAGCTCTTGGTAGTACAATTAAAGTTTTTTCTAGAAGCTGAGTTGTCCCTACATTATCTACAAATTTGAATTTCAAGATATGGTCTCCAATAGAAAGTGCAGGTAGACTATATGGACTCTTAATGGTAACGAAACTTTTGGAATCTATTTCAAGCTGAACACCCTTCTTATCCTCAGATGGATCGGTAAAGGTTAAAACCAGACTAGGATTATTTGTTTGGCTTGGAAGGTTAAGCTTAAGAAGATTTGAAAAAGATTCTTCCCTCAGAGCCTCCTTTTGATCTAAATCTGAAATAACTGTTTCTGCTTTTACTGTACCAATAACATCCTCTACACTCTGTTGAGCAAGTACCCCCTTGTTCCCAAGAAAGATTACTGTAAGTATTACTGTTATTATTATTCTCTTAAACATGGCGGCAGCTTCTTAATAATTTACTTTTCCATTTTATCAATGAAGAGAACTCCTTCCAAGTGGTCTTCCTCATGCTGTATGCTTACGGCATTTAAGCCTTCATATCTTTTTGTTTCCCACTCTCCTTCTCTATTTTGGTACTTAATTTTTACTTTCAAATATCTTGTAACATCTCCTAAAATATCTGGAACACTTAAGCAACCTTCCTTTGTAGTAGTCTTTAAAAATTCCTCTATCTCAATCTTTGGGTTTATGAAGACCTCCCATTCATTTGTATCGTAATTAAGAATAAAGAAAATTCTTTTATGTTCTCCTACCTGTACAGCAGCAATACCTCCTGCAGGGACATTCCCTTGTTCTTCACTATGTTGTGCTGTGTAAAGAAGATTATCTAGGAATTCCTGAAACTCTGAAGTTTTTATATCTTCTGTAGAAACATCTTGGCTCTTTTCTCTTAGTAATTTTTCTTCTTCTTTGTCTTTAATTGTTATTATTTTGAGTGCTTTTGGCATATCCAAGAGTATATCATAATTATTAATAGTGTTTGATTTTACAGTTTTTAATATAAACAGGATTTAATCGGTAGCCGACTTTTACAACAGTATCTATTACGCTTTCATCACCGTATTGAGAAAGCTTTTTCCTTACCCTACTAACCATAGTGTCTACAGCAGCATACTCTATGTCTTTGTTATAATTAAGAACGTCTGAGATTATTTTCTCTCGGCTAATTGCCATGTTGCGATTCTTTATTAACAATAGTAGAAGATTGAATTCGCTTCTTGTAAATCTAATTTCTCTACCTTTTCGTTTTATAATTCTGCTTGTTAAATCCATCTCGATATCTCCCATTTGTACGAGCACGTTTTTTAATCTGTAAAAAAGAAGTTGTCGAATTTCTGCTTCTATTAGAGGGAAACTTATTGGCTTAGAATGAAAAAGATCTCCTCCAAGTTTATATGTGTTAATTTGATTTTCAATATCTTCTTTTTCTCCCAATATTATGATTGGAATACTCCTATTTACATTTCTTATGCAGATTAGGATATTGAAGCATTCTTTCGGCTGCTCTTGAAGATCTATTAATACAATGTCGTATTTATTACTCAAAGCTTTCTTTATGCCAGTTTCGGCATTGTATGCAATACTAACGTAAAATTCTGTGTTAAGGAGATTTTTTTGGAATAAACAACCAATGTTTGCGTCACAAATTATTAGAAGAATTGAAGGTCTAAATTTTTGACTTAACATCTTGAAAGTTTATAAGCCTTTGTCTTACAAAAACCTTACAATATTTTTATTCTTCTTCTTCATCGAGATCCTCTGTATCTTTGTTTGGAAGAAAACGAGAAAGGATAATTAAAATTGCAACAGATGCCAACAGGGCAAGTAATATTATGACAAAGTAATCCATAAGGGAAATTATAGCAGTTATTTTAAATATTTTTCATTCATTCGTTCAGTAAGTGAGTAACAACAGCCACAGAAGTTCTGTTTGTAAAAACCTTTGTGTATTTCCTGCTTACATTCTTTTGGTTGTATGAATGGAATTGAGAATTCTTTTTCTAACGCTAATGCAATTTTAAGTATTTCTTCCCTGCTTTGGTATGAACTACTAATTAACGTAGAAGTTACAGATTCAAATTCATGCTCTTTGGCATACATAAAAAGATATCCAAGTCTCTGTTTCCAACATCCAGTGCATCTTTTAGTTTCTTTCTGTATACTTTCAAAATATTCGCTTGGACGGTAATCTGGGATTACTAATTTAACATTTGGATAGTTTTGCAAAACTATTTTTACTGCATTTAATCTTTCCAAAAATTCTGCTCTTGGGTGAAGGTTTGGGTTGTAGAAAAGTACTGTAATATCTTTCTGTTGTTTGAGTGCAGAGAGTGTATTAAGTAAACAATCTGCACAACAGGCATGTATTAATATGTTTTTTCCCATTTTTCTATATCTCCTTCAATTATTTTAAAAATATTGTTAACTTTAATATGTGTTATATCTAAAAGCTCTTTGAACTTTACAGGATCTCTTCTCTTAAGCTTGTTTTTTAGATGTGTAAATTCATATTCTACCTGTCTCGAATTTACAGGAATATGTTTATCAATTATCTCTTCTGAAAATTTCTCTTTTGAGAAAGAATAACCCCTTGCTTGTGCTTCTTTATATATATCTTCTAAATATGCGTTTATATACTTTACTGGATTGTTTGTATTTTTAAAACGAACAAGTTGAGAATGATTCCGATATCCAGTTGTTTTATCCTCCAAAACTTTCTTCGCAAGAAGTGCTTCACGCCAGACTGCAAGAAGTCCCATTCTGTCCAAATATTTAAAAGAAATACTCCAAAGTCTCATAGGTATATATTTTACTACAAACTATGCTATAATGTTCATGCTATTGGAGCGATCGTTGAGACTGCTTTGAGTAATTTTTCTCCCAAGTGTATTGGTATAGCGAGTTTATTTTATTTTTTATAAATAATGGGAAACAAATTATTTATCGGAAATCTTAGCTGGAACGTCGATGACGAGATGCTAAGAGAGACTTTTAGTGCCATTGGTACTGTCGAAGAGGCAGTAGTAATCAAGGACAGAATCAAGAACAGATCCAAAGGATTTGGTTTTGTAAAAATGTCCTCAGAAGAAGAAGCTCAGAAAGCAATTGCTGAGTTGAATGGTAAAGAGTTGGACGGTAGAGCTTTGAATGTATCTGAAGCACGTGAGGAAAATCGTGAGAGAAGATCATTTGATGGCGGAAACTTCAATAGAGACGACAGAAACTAATTCTGTTATTAATTGAATTCTAAAAGGGCTGGTAAAACAGCCCTTTTTCTTTTATATAGCTATTTGGATTTAATGATTACTCTATACCCATTTGCTGTTTAGCATAGGCTGTGAGATTTTTTCTCTTTGCCCATACTCGCTCAGTGTCGGTTAGAAGTTTCTTTCTTAAACGAATACTTTTTGGAGTTACCTCTATTAGTTCATCATCATTTATAAATGAGAGTGCAAATTCCAATGTAAGTGGTAATTTAGCTTTAAGAGATATCTCTGTTACTTCTGCGTGTGACATTCTTACGTTTGTCTTATGTCTTGCTTTACATGGATTTACCTCAATGTCGTTCTCGTGATTGTTAATTCCGATTATCATACCCTCGTACACTTCTGTTGCTCCTTCTATGAAGAGTCTTCCTCTCTCCTGAACTGTAGTTAGGGAGTATGCAAGTGCTGTTCCAGTTTCGGAGGATATGATTACACCTCTTCTGAAGAGAGATTCTTGCTGTGTATATGGTATGTATTCTGTGATGAAGCTGTTAATAATAGATTCACCTTTTGTAGCGTTCATAAGGACTCTGTGTAAACCAATAATATTTCTTGTTAATATTTTGTATGTAAATCGTGTGTTCCCTTCCTCTGTTTCAATATTAACCAATTCCCCTTTTCTATCACTTACCTCTTGGGTTATTGTACTCATGTATATCTCTGGTGCATCGATTATTAATTCTTCAAGTGGTTCGGAGACTACATTGTCAATTTTTTGAAGAATTACTTCTGGCTTACTTAACTGTAATTCAAAGCCTTCTCTTCTTAACTGTTCGACAAGAATTGCCAACTGAAGTTCACCTCTTCCAGCTATGAAGTAACTATTTGAGCCATGGCTTTGTATATCCAAACTAATATTTAAGTTTTTCTCCTGCTCAAGTCTTTGTCCTAGCTGTTTTGCTGTTACAAACTTTCCTTCCTTACCTAAGAATGGAGATGTGTTTGGTTCTACCTTGATTCTAACTGATGGTGGAGTTATTGTTATCTCTGGAAGTGGTTCTGGGTGGTCTAGAGCACATATTGTAGCTCCAATGGCTGTAGATTCTAATCCTGTTAGCGCAACTATCTCTCCTACTGCAGCACTCTTTGCTGGTATCCAGGCAAGTCCTTCTTTTACAAAAAGTTCTTTTACTCTACCCTGTTTCTTGTCTTCTTTTGTAAGAAGAATGATTGGATCATTGATACTTACCTTACCTCTTCTAATTTTTCCAATTAAATATCTTCCAAGATGTTGGTCATATTCTAAGGAATTAATCTGCATTTGAAATGGTGCATCTAATTCACCAGTTGGTTCTGGTGTTTCTATGATTGCATCTAGGATTGGAGATACATTTCCAGTAGTAGAATTAGGAATAGTAAGATCGCCTTCTGGTATTTCTTTGAAAATTTTTCCTTCTCTTGATATGGCGTAGTAAACTGGGAACTCTAGTTGCTCAACATCTGAAGCTAATGCTAGAAAAAGGTCCTGAACTTTACTGAGAGTTCTTTTGTTGTTTGCTAATTTCTTATCTATTTTGTTAATAACAAGGATCGGTTTTAATCCAAGTTGAAGGGCTTTTTTAAGGACAAATTTTGTTTGTGGCATAGGACCCTCTTTTGCATCTACCAAAAGAAGACAACTATCTGCCATATTCAATGTTCGCTCTACTTCACCACCAAAATCTGCATGTCCTGGGGTGTCGATTATATTTATTTTGTATCCTTTGTATCTAATGGAAATGTTTTTAGCACTAATTGTAATACCCTTCTCTTTTTCTAAATCACTGGAATCTAATATTCTTGTTTGTCCCATCTCTTCCTCATTATCTCTAAAAAGATGGGTTTGCTTCATAAAAGCATCCACAAGGGTAGTCTTACCGTGGTCTACATGTGCGATAATAGCGACATTTCTTATATTTTCTTTATTAACTGGAGAGTATTCCATGACAAAGGGAGATTGTATCACAAATGTTAACGTTATTATAGTCTATTAGAAATACTTAGCAATAGATATTGCTAGATAACCAAGATATGTAAGAACCATAATTAGACCGGATATTTGGCTTAATGTTTTGTTTTTACCTAAGAATTTCATCTCTGCCAAAATAAGGATTACAATAATGGCACCATAAATATTTACAAAAAGTAAATCATTTACTGCGTTACTGTCCATTTGCATAGGCTTAATCATGGCAAGAAGACCTATCCCAAGGCAAATGTTTAAGATATTTCCTCCAAAGACATTACCAACGATAATGTCTGTGTTTCCCTGTTTCGCAGCTGTTATACCCGCTGTAATTGTTGGTATTGATGTTCCAACTCCGATGAGAGTAAGTCCAAGTAAGTAACTACTAATATTAGTATGTTGTGCAAGTAATGGTGTTAAGAAGGATATACCAAAAGAGGCTACTAAAATTGCGAGGAATAGAAGTAATAAAGATAGGTAGTCTCGCTTGTTAATTTTCTCTTTGGAGGGATTAAGCTCTAAATCCTGTTGAGGAACTTTGTGTGATTTCCCATATTGTATGATAATACCCCAGGCAGCAAAAAGAAAAACAATTAAAAGAATTCCTTCTAGTGTGGAAATTCTCATGTCCAAGATAAACGATGTAAACAATGCCATTAAGGAGAAATACAAAGGGATTTCTTTCTCAAAGACTTCTTTTTTTACTAAGATGGTAGTCAAAAAAGCTGGAATTCCTAGAGCTAATCCGATATTCACATAATTTGTACCAATTAGGTTTCCAATCGCAATTTCAGGCTGATTTGATGAGAAAGCAATAATGCTTACTACCAATGTTGGTAGCCCAGTTGTAAATGCTATCAATGTGGTCCCTATGAAGATATCGCTGACACCAAGTTTTCTTGCAAGGTTAATAGATATTGTAACTAAAGATTTCCCGGAAAAAAACAAAATAAGAAGACAGAACAATATCCCAATAAAAACGGGTATAGCGGTTGTCATGTTTTATTTTCTTCTTTAACAAGTTATACTTTAATACAGCTAAATTTAATACATTTAACGATGGAAATCAATGAGATATACAGATGTCCAATATGTGGGAACATTGTTCAGCTTACACATGTAGGTGGTGGAACTCTTGTGTGTTGTGGCAAACCAATGGAATTACTTGAGGAGAAATCTGCTGAAGAAGGCATGGAAAAGCATCTCCCAGTAGCTACATTTGAAGACGGAATGTTAAAGGTAAATGTCGGTTCTGTAGACCATCCAATGATAGAAGAGCATTACATTGAATGGATAGAATGTATCGTAGATGAGAATGTATCTAGAAAATATCTTCTCCCAAATGATAAACCGTATGCAGAATTCTCAGTCAAACGCGAAAAGGATCTAAAAGTTAGAGCATACTGTAATGTTCATGGCTTGTGGGCTGTTACTTTGTAGTTTTTGTTCCAAAATATAATTTGAATCCAATTACACTTGATATTGCCAATATCCCAAGTGTAGATGCTACTTCTATCGAATTAGATAACCCAGAGAATTTAACAAGTATTCCGATTACCGCCCAAAGGATTACAAGGGAGTAAGCGTATCTCTTTTTAAGGATTGAATATACTGCAAGTCCTGTTGCTATAACAATCATAATTGCGGACCAAACTTCTGGTGAAATACCAAATCCATTCCAATTTGCCAGATACAGAGCAGCTGCAATGTTTGCTATTGATGCGACAGATATCCATCCTAAGTAGATATTAAATGGAAGTGTTTTAAAGATAGAGACCTTTTTGGATTTGTTAAGAATTAAGGCGATGGCAATAAGACTGGCAAGGATTATAACCATGGCAATTACAGATACATATATTAATCTATAGTGCCAAAGGAATATCCATGCTGTATTTGCAAGACTACTTATGATTACCCAAGGATATATTGCTTCATCTTCTTTGGTAAATTTGGTAAACATAGAAATCATGTATACCACTAACCCAGCATATATTAATCCCCAGATGGAAAACACATATCCTGCAGGAACAAAGTAGATAGGAATAGCATCAGATAGTGCACCTGTTGTCATGCCGTTAATTGGTAGGATATTTGCTAGTGCATTTACTACGAACATAGCAATCACAGATACTGTAACGGACAATTTAATGAGGAGTTCTTTGTTCATACTGTATGAATATATAAAATTACTATATTTTATTGTACATAGAAGAAAGGAAAAATGGAATAGATACAGGAAGATTATTTTGAAGGATAACCTTCCTGTATTTGAAACAAATTACTATTTATTTATAATACCAACAGCTTGTGCTGGAGAGAGAACAAATGGATTGTATTTTTCTTTAAGGAAAATTTTCCCTTTGTATTCTACTCCGAGCCATGGATCCGGTAGATAAGTTAAAAGTATTTTTTTTGCTTTTTCAACTTGTTCTTCCAGAATTTCTAGGCAGAATGGAGTTTCTAATGTTAGAATTTCCAACGCCCACTCTATTGCCTCTTCTTTCGTTTTAAATTTCCCAAACAAAAGTTCAGACTCCATTTCACACTCTCCTGTTATTAGTATTTTGAATCGGAGTAATTATATCTCTAAAACACTTTAGATACAAGGAAATCATATATCCTATACATAGCGTATGTATCAAGTTCGCAATATTTCAAAAGGTTCTTTCTTGTACTATCTGTGTCCTCTTGAGATTGATTCTCGTAAGATAAGCGATACCAGTTAACCATGGCCTCATCACCTTTTCCTATCTCCATATCATGGTAATTTAAATCGGGGGCTAATACTGGTAGCACATTCTTAATACTCCAACTACCTTTGAACTTAGGATCTACGTACATCTGGTATTTAAATATATCTCCTAAATCATATATCCTTCTATTTAGATTAAGAAGAAATTGCTCATACTCAGGATATATTCTTGCCATCTCCTCATTACAACCTTTTTCAAAAGTTTTGTTCCAGACCAATATACTTCCATTATCCCCTATTACATCCTGAAGTATATTCAGGACATCAAGTATGGGGTCTTTTTTAGTAATGGCTATGTATTCATAGTGTGATAGGTTACCATCTTTCTTTTTTAGAAGATGAAGAGAGAATTGAAACACGACATTTTCGTATGGTTTGTGTCCTTCAAATTGTGGGACAGCCCACGAGTATGTTTCGTAATCTAAAAAATATATTGGGAATTCCAAACTATCCAATTCGGAAAGAATCTTTTGTTCATCAATGACAATCTTGTCTTTTTTGGTTGCCTCAATTTGCAGCTTTTGCTTTTGAGCTATGTTAAATTCAGAAGGGATATTTCGCATATCTACTACACCCATCTCCCTCAGAGCATCAATGTTCTTTTTACTAATTCTAGAGACATCGTAGATGGAATACTCTGGTAGAGTATCTGGGAAGCATAGAGCTTTAGAGGGACAGCTTTTGGGGTCGTAGCATGGAGACAGGCCTTGTGGAATCTCCTTGTTAGTTATGAGCATAGCTTCAGCTACTGTTGCTTCCGTGTAGCTCCAATTCTTTTTAGCAAGTGGTGTTACATCTTCTACAACAAACAATTCCTTTAAATCTAGTTTCTTTCCTCGTATATAATCTTTGTTTAGGTGAAGAAGGTAGATGTTTTCAACTTTACCGAGTGTTTTTGCTAAGTAGTATTGGAAGGAGATATCGTGCTCATCTTCTTTTGACATTTCTGTTGAGCTTTTAACTTCGTATATATCATGGCCAACTACAATATCTGCTCGTGCAAAGAGATCATCCGTTTGGTATATCTTTTGGTATTGTGCATCTTTTGAAATATATTTCTTTACATACTCTCTTGCCAAGGTCTCTACTTCATAGCCTTGTTTTATGAGATGTTTGTCAAAGTCAGAGAGCTTTCTTTCATACTGATTATTCTTAAGCGCCCACAGGTGTAAAGGAGAGTCAAGGTATGTAATGTAATCTGATTTTGTTAGCATAATACATTATACAGCTTTTAGAATTACTGTTTGTTAACTTGTAATGTCACAGTAGCTTTCTCAGAAGCATTGAATTCTCCACTAATATTCAACTCCTGAATAACCTGTGCACACACAGTATCTGTACTCTTGTTCTCTTCGATATTTACCTTAACAGTTACCTGTTCTGGATAGCTTTCTGCAACTAGTGCATCTACCTGCGCACTATGGCACGGATTTGGAAGCTGTCCTTTTACATTGTATTTCCATACATTAACTCCAGCATATTGATATGTGAGAGTGATATTGTCCTCAGTTAACGTCTTCCAATCGTTGGAAGTGTCGTCTTTCCTAATGAAGAGTGCCCAGACACCAGTTAGAACTAGAAGGAACAGTAGTATGAGAAAAGAAAGTATTGCTAATTTCTTTTGCATAACTCAAGGAATTACAAATTAAATATATTTGCTTTTAATGTGAGTATTCTCAGTACACTTTCATTTATCCTCTGCTCAGATATCTTACCTTTCTTAACTGCATCTAAAATTGCATTGTATGCCTCTGCCTGTTGTTCTGGCTCTCCAGAATATATTAGAAGGTCGTTGCCTGCAGTAACTGCTTTAACTGCAGCTTGTGCAATAGTTAAACTTTCTGTTAATGCTCCCATCTGCATATCATCTGTTATGACTACTCCTTTAAAGCCATACTTGTTTCTTAGGATTTCTGTAATAATCTTAGAAGAAAGGGATGAAGGATTGTTTGCGTCTATCTGTTTAAAAAGAATATGTCCAACCATAATGGCTTGAATATCTGGGTTTGAGAGAACCTCTTTAAATTGAGATGCATATGTATCAAAGTCTGCCTCAGGGGTATTTACTTCCGGCAATGTTTTGTGAGAGTCAATTGAATTATCTGGATGCCCTGGGAAATGTTTTGGCACAGCGATGACTCCTCCGTCTGTGTATCCAGAGATCATCTTGTTACCAAGCAAAGATATATCTGTTCTAAATACTCGGTCATACAGGAAGGAATCTTCTTTCTGTATATTATCTAGTACTGGTGAGAAGTTCATAGTTATACCTAAATCTTTTAATTCTTTGGCTCTCTTTTTAGATATATTGTATGCATCTTTTTCTGTTTTAATTTCACTTTGTGCAGTAATTTCAGAGACAATATCTGTTCCTAATCTGGAGACTATCCCACCCTCTTGATCTATGGATACGAATAGAGGGACTTTGTCACTAAGTAACTGAAGATTTTTTGAAAGTTGTGTTAATTGTTCTCTGTCTTTTACATTGTACTTAAAGAGTATTACTCCACCAATGTGACGCTCTTTAATCATCTTGGTTATGTAGTAATCTGGTTCTGTACCCCAGAATCCCATTAGGAACATTTGTCCTACTTTTTCTTCAAGGGTCATTTGTGAGAGTAATGTTTCAGAATTTTTTAGTTGTATTATTTCTTCTCGTTCTTGTTTTACATCTGAATCTAGATATTTAGAAAAGAGAAAGTATGATGCAATTAAGAAGGAAGATATGAACAGAAGGATGAATGTAAAGAGTTTTGATGTCTGTGTCATGATATATACCATTGTAGCATATGTGGAGTATAAGCAAGAGGGGGTATTAGCAGGTGCCTATGTTTGTGCAATAAGCACCTGTTGTGTTTACCCATGGTAATCAAGTCTCTCTTGGTTGAAGTAATCCTCCTATCAGAATAAAGATTGGTGTTAAGATTGTTAACAGCAAGGATTGCTTTACAAAACTGTCATCTATTACATCAAAAAATGCTAGTGCTAGAGTAACAAAGAAGAGCAAAAGTGGTAGCATAACGAAAATGTCAAAAATCGTAAAAGGCTTTTCCACAATTACTCTTAGAACAAGAAATAGAGCTAAAGCAGAAGTATTTACTAAAAACCATAAAAAAAGCCATTCCTGAGACAGAAGTGTTAGTAAAGAAAACAACGTAAAAAACCCACCTAGCTTTATTAGATATTGCCTATACTCGTTTTTCATTTCTTCTCCTTTTGAGTTTGATTACATGGGTGATATTACATGACGACTTGAAGTCATCATCTAAATTTCACCCAGATATATTGTTAAAGATCTTTTTGTATTATATATCTTTTACTGTACTTTACTCAATGCTATGGGGTGTGGTAGATTAAATAAGAATAATTAAGAAGAAGAGATATGAATCCAACCATCGAAACAGAACATACTAGTGTAGAAGTACTAGAAGGGAATCTTAAACAAATAGAAGAATTGCTAATGAAAAATGTTGAAGATCCAATGCTTGTTTCTTTTTATCCTGATATGTCAGAAACGCAGGAAATAAACGATGTACTTCTTTCAGTTGGATTTTTACAGGAGAATATGAGATTACACAATTTCCATCTTATAGCCACTATAGAGCCAGAGGAGTCTTTTGAATTTGGTCTCTACGGTGGTGAGGGAAGTGTTCAAGAGTCTTCGAAAAGAATAACCTGTTTCTTCCATTATATAAATAGTAAGAAAGAGGGGAATATTTTCATCAGATCATTGCAAGAGGAAGGTAAAAAGTCTATCACCCATACCCACTGCCTTTTTAAAGACAAACTAGATAGATTATCTAACACAGACAAAAAGATATTCGAGGTTCTAACATCTAAATTTCTAGAGATTAAATAATATGGAGAAAGAAAAGAACAATAGCTCATCATTGGATATAAGGCTTGCAAAAGTAAGGGAGGTAACTAAGGAGTGGCAGTGTTGTACTTTGAGATATAATGATTTAGCGCCATATAAAAAGACGGGTTGTGAATATATGGAGTTAAGTCACGAGGAGGTTGATGCTATTCTTCCACTGTTTTCCAAAGTGTTTAAGCAAGAGATTGAGGTTTCCAGATTTAATATATTGAGTATAAGTGATGAGAAATATTTTAAATTTGGCATAGAGGATGGTGAAGGGTTAGTAGATGGTAAAGAATGTAGATTTAAATATCTTTTGGTTCATAATGGTGGATTACCGAGTATCCAGGTGGTGTGTAAGGATAGTAGTGGAAAGGGTATAGATCATGAATTTTTCCCAGTTTTTTCTGTTTCTTGTATGCCTGAGGAATCCCAAGAATTTATATCTTCTGTGTTAGATATTGTTGAGTATAGGTTGGAATAAGATTCACTCCTATAGTATTGATTTTTTATTAAATATTAACTATAATTCATTCATCAATAGCGATGAAGTACTTTTTATATATGGTTGCCTTAAAAGTACTGAGCTAATGGCAAACCCCATTGATAATAAATTATTATTATTGATAGTATGAAAGATAAATTATTATCTTTTGTGGTTCTGCCTTCTATCATGTTTGCGTTGTTCTTAGCTTTTTCTCCTGTAGGGAGAGTTGAGGCTCAAGCAGAAAAAAATAGAGAGATTTGTCATGCAAGAAGTGCTCATTCAAATCCATATGGTCCCAAAAAAGAGTATGTGGATGACGATTCCATCGTTGGAGATAGTGGGCATGATGGTCATAATGGTCCAGTTTGGTTTGAAGGTATAACGGAGAGTTGGGGAGATATAATCAAGCCTTTTGATTATGGTGATGGACAACATTACGCAGGAAAGAACTGGACAACAGAAGGTCAAGCAATTTTCAATAATAATTGTCAACCAGTTGTTGTTGCAATCAGAAGTGATTTCAATTTGACTTCCATGTGTAGACCTTCCGAGACAGAAGGTAGACTAAGAGTAAGAAATCAGTCAGATTATGATTATCCATATGTATTAACATTATACGGAACAGATACAAAATTTAATGGAACTGCACCTGCAGATACAGATACGTTAGTAGATGTTCCCTGGACTGATTCAAGTAATACTTGGATTTTAGAAATAGCAGGATTCTCATTCAGAAAAGCAATTGGGAATAATGCCTTGTGTGTACCAGTAATGTGTAAATGGGATGGAGAATTAGAAGCAGATGACCCTGCATGTCCAGTTGATTGTCAGTATGATGCTACGATTTCTTCAATAGACGAGAGTTGTAAAGCACCAGTAATGTGTAAATGGGATGGTGAATTAGAGGCAGATGATCCTGCATGTCCAGTTGATTGTCAGTATGATTCTACTATTTCTTCTATAGATCCACTCTGTGCTCCAAAAGATGATGATCCAGATACTGAAGGTGTCCAAGATGATACTACAAAAAAAGATACTGGTGTTGTACTTGCAGCTACAGGCCCTACAGATAATACAGTGGTGTATATGGTAGAACTATTACTAGTTGCTATGTTAGTTACATATTCTGTATTCTTTACTAAGACATACTTAAAGAATAGTAAGTAATGAATAAAAAGGTTTCGATTATAATAATGGCTGTACTATTCACTGGTACAGCCATTTTTACATTTACGGTATTCTACCCTACTCTCTTTGACTCTCTCTTTGTAAATACACAAGACATTACAGTATTACAAGCAAATGCATCAGAGGAGATACAAAGTAGTGACTTAGGCGAATTACTAGATTTAAAGGTAAATACTCCTACTACAGTCTCCTTCGAACTATCCAACAGATATCTTCCAAGTGGTTGGGAGAAGAAAAATATGTATTTCAAATATACATACCTTGGTGAATATTCTAATTCTGTTTACAGTAATTTAAATGAACTCCTTAAAACAGATTACAGTTGGAGAAAACAACTAAACAAACAAGGAGACATTGTTCTAGCAGGACCAATGTTTCTTAAAGATGGGATATACCAATTACATGTACACAATGGGCTATCCCTTGCTAAAAAATATTACCTCTTTGGAGAACTACTCGACTATCTTAACAACAAAGACCTACTACTAGGGACTGTTATGAAGTTTGGAGATGTAAGATTGGAATGTACAACTGTACAGGAAATGGAAATTGAGAAAGGAAGTAACATATCTGGACAAATGGATCTGGTAATATCTACATGCTTAGAGAGAAATGGAGATTTAAGATTGGTGAGTGGTTGGAAAGTAATTACTCAATAGTACCACCACCTACTACATAATCACCTTTGTAAAACACTACAGCTTGTCCAGAAGTTATGGCTCTTTGTGGTTTTTTGAATATTACTTTTACTTTATCTTTCTCCAATGGATATATGGTTGCAGGAGATTCCTTTGCTCCATACCTTATCTTAGCTTTAATATTCATCTTCTTTTCTAATTTATCTATTAGTATCCAGTTTAAGTCATATGCTATTAATTCTTTCTTTTGTAAATCACTCTCCTCTCCTAACATAACTATATTTTTTTCAATATCTATATCTACAACATACAGAGCTTTGTTTGAAGTTATTCCTAGTCCTTTTCTCTGCCCTATGGTGTAATGGTATATCCCTTTGTGTTTTCCAATTACTTCTTCCTTTGTATTTACAAAATCCCCTGGTACTAAATCACTGTCACTATTCTCTTCTATGAATTTACCGTAATTATTATCCTCAACAAAACATATCTCTTGACTATCTTTTTTGTTAGCTACTGGTAAATTATATTTTTTTGCTAATTCTCTTACTTTATTCTTGTCATACTTACCTAAAGGGAAGACGGTATGTGAAAGTTGTTCCTGTGTTAGATTGTACAATACATATGTTTGATCTTTAGTCTTACTTTTAGATTTCTTAAGAAGATACCTCCCTTTCTTGTTCTCGACTGTAGCATAGTGACCGGTGGCTATGTAGGGGATATCCATGGCTAGAGCTTTGTTTAAAAGTTCTTCAAATTTAATATATTTGTTACATGCGATACATGGGTTAGGTGTTCTACCCTGTAAATATTCCGAGATGAAGTACTGGATGACTTTTTCGTCGAAAGATTTCTTGAAATTAAGAACATAGTAAGGAATATCTAGGACATTTGCTACCTTTCTTGCATCATCTACTGCAGTAAGAGAGCAACATGTACCATTCTCCTCTTTGTTCTCCTGCCATATCTGCATAGTAACTCCTATGACATCGTATCCTTGCTCTTTAAGAAGTGCTGCACATACGGAGCTATCTACTCCCCCACTCATACCTATCATGATTTTCCCTTTACTTTGTTTTTTCATTCTTCTTCTTGTAGTCATCTATTGCAGCTTTTACAGCCTGTTGTGCTAGATTAGAGCAGTGCATTTTAACAGGTGGTAGTCCATCTAAAGCTTCTGCTACTGTACTGTTTGTAATGTCTAGTGCTTCTTCTAGTGTTTTTCCAATTATTAATTCTGTTGCCATACTACTTGTAGCTACTGCTGCACCACATCCAAATGTTTTAAATTTCGCATCTTTTATTACATTGTTCTCTATCTTAAGGTACATCTTCATAATATCTCCACACACAGGGTTACCAACTGTACCTACTCCATCGGCGTTTTCAATTTCTCCTACATTTCTAGGATTCATGAAATGGTCCATTACTTTTTGACTATATTCTTCCATATTTATTTTTGATTATATAACGGGGACATCTTTCTTAACCCTTCAATAATAGAGGGTAATGTCTCCAAAAGATATTTAACATCCTCTTTAGTATTTTCTTCTCCAAAAGTTAACCTCAGAGAACCATGTGCTATCTCGTGAGGTAAACCTATGGCAAGAAGCACATGAGAAGGATCTAGTGAACCGGAGGTACATGCTGAGCCACTAGATGCAGCTATACCTTTAGAGTCTAGCATGAGAAGAATGGATTCACCCTCGATATATTCGAAGGATATGTTTACATTCCCAGGGAGTCTTTTCTCTCTGTGTCCATTTAGTCTTGTGTGTGGGATTTCTTTAAGTATATTCTCAATGGTCATATCTCTTAATTCTTGTAAATGCTTACTGTATGTAGATATATCTTTTGTCGCAAGTTCAATGGCTTTGCCAATTCCAACAATATTTGCAACGTTTTCTGTCCCTGCTCTTTTACCTCTTTCTTGTCCACCACCGTGTACAAAAGAAGATATCTTTGTTCCGCTTCTTACGTAAAGTACTCCTACTCCCTTTGGTCCATATATCTTGTGACCAGAAAGAGAGAGTAAATCTACTCCCAAATCTTGTACATCTACTGAAATACTTCCTACTGCTTGAACAGCATCTGTGTGTAAATATATTTCATTTTCTTTAGCTATTTGGGATATTTCTTGAATTGGTTGTATTGTTCCTATCTCATTGTTTGCAAGCATTACAGAGATGAGGATGGTGTCTGGCCTAATGGCTTTCTTTAATTCATCTAAATCTATTATGCCTTCACTGTCTACAGGGACATATGTAATGTCAAAGCCTTCTTTCTGTAGAAATTCGCATGTGTGTAGTACTGCATGATGTTCAATGTTAGTCGTAATGATATGTTTGCCTTTCTCTTTGTTTGCATATGCTATCCCCTTTAGGGCCCAGTTGTCTGACTCTGTACCCGAACCAGTAAAGAAGATTTCGTTTGGTTTAGCATTGAGAGCTTTGGCTACCTGTTCTTTTGCAATATCTATGGCTTTTTTAGCTTCTCTACCAAGAGTATATATGGAGGAGGGGTTTCCGTATTGCTCTGTTAAAAAAGGAAGCATTGAATCCAGTACTTCTTTCCTTAATTTTGTTGTAGCAGCGTGATCTAAATATATTTGGTTCATAGATGTAATTATATCATCTGAGTCAAATATTTATCGTGGGATTATTTTATGTGATTTGTTTTTCTCTTAGGAAGCTTGAATAATAGGACTACCCATATACTACCAGCCATCATAAGTATTCCAGAAGCAATCATTACTAAATCAAAATATATGTCGCCTAAGTTTGCTATTAATCCTACCGTTGCACTAAGTATTACGGTTGACAAACTAACTATGGTCTCGTAGAAACTGTACTGTCTTCCCTCTCTTCCACTGTCAATATTCATTGCAAAAAGTTTTCTCCAGTTTGTTATGTTTAAAGAAACTCCGACTCCAAATACAAATTGAAGAATGTAGTAATGCATAGGTGTGGAGATTTGTGGGTATAAAATATATGGAAGTCCCATGAGAAGAATGCCAACAATTAGAATAATTATTTCATCTTTATCTTTTTTAATCTTGTCGGTTATATATCCAATTGGAAGTTGAGTAATTGCTCTTGTTAAAAAATATATTGCTGTTCCAACTCCTACGAACTCTATGGTCCCTGTCCCAAGTTTGTTAGAGAGATATATCCCTGAAAGTGCAGATATGATGAAGAATGGTCCCCATACAAAAACATCAGCCATAGTAAGGAACAGCACTACTTTGTTAAAACCTTTGGTATGTTTCTTTAACATCTAGACAATGGTATCACAATTTAAAAAATTAAAAAACTTGTCAAAAACTTTTTCTTCTGGAATAATAATATGTAACCTAACCGTAACAGACCCCTATGCCTAATTCTAAGTATGATGTGCTAGTTGTTGGTGCTGGTCCTGCAGGAATGTTCGCCTGCTATGAACTTCTAAAGAAAAGAAAGAAACGAAAAATTGGACTCATAGATATGGGTCATAGGATTGAGAAAAGAAAACCCTCCGAAGTAATGTCTGGATTTGGAGGTGCAGGAACATTCTCAGATGGTAAACTGCATTTCACTGCCACGCTCTCCCATGAGAAAGCATTCCACTTAATAGACAGTAAGGATTACCAAGATATTTTGGAGTATGTAGATACAATTTTTACGAAGTTTGGTGTAGGTGCAGAATATTTCCCGAAAGAAACAGAAGATTTAGAGAAGTTAAAAGACGAGGCAATGGTAAATGACATTGAATTGGTTGTAAGGAAAGCAAGACATGTTGGCACAGACAAATTAAAAGAGGTGATGTTGAAATTTGAAAAGTATCTTTTAGAGAAAGGAGTAGATATTCTAGAGAATACCGAAGTTGTAGACATTATTGTCAAAGATGGTTGTATAAAGGGTGTTATCACTAAAGACGGAAAGAAAATATATTGCGAAACAGTTTTACTTGCTCCAGGAAGAATAAGGGCTAGCTGGTTACAAAAGTTAGCTACTAAACACAATATCCCGTATATATATGACAAGGTAGAGGTTGGAGTAAGGGTAGAATTTCCTACTTCAATCATGAGAAGACAGGCAGAAGCACTCTATGAGATGGTGTACAGAGTAAGAACTAAAACCTACCACGACATTGTCCGAACTTTTTGCAGTTGTCCAAATGGTCTTGTAGCTAAGGAAGAATATGAGGGATATATATGTGTTAATGGTCATTCCAACTCAGATCATCTTTCAAAGAATTCAAATTTCGCACTTCTATGTGAGGTTAATTTAACAGAGCCAGTAGAGAATTCCATAGCATATGCCAAATCCATTGCAGAGGTTGCTTCCACCATTGGTGGGGGTAAACCAATCTTGCAGAGTTTAGAAGATTTAAATAGTGGAAGAAGAAGTACATGGAGTAGACTTAAAAAATCTTTTGTATCTCCCTCTCTTGTTGACGTTACCCCTGGAGATATTGCAATGGCACTACCATACAGAATAGTTAAGAATATTCAGGAAGGGTTAGAGATTCTAGATACAGTGATGCCTGGTATTCATTCAGGTTCAACCCTACTCTATGCTCCTGAGGTTAAGTTTAGATCCTCTAAAATATCTACGGACAAGGGATTGCAAACCTGTATTAAAGGTCTCTATGTCGCGGGAGATGGTGCTGGATTGTCTGGTGCAATTACAGGTGCTGCAGTTACAGGTATTATGTTTGCTAGAGGTTTGTCCTAATTAAATTTTTATATATATACCAATGAGATCAGTAGGAACCGTTGTGCGAGGTATTCGAACTCCAATCATTAAATATGGGGATAATCTTGAGAATGTAGTAGTAGATTCTCTTCTACAAGCAGCAAAAAATGAGAGATTTCAATTACATGACAAGGATGTAATTGGAGTAACCGAGGCTGTGGTGGCAATATCCCAAGGGAATTATGTCACCTTAGAGCAGTTGGTAAAAGAGTTTAAGAAATTGTATCCTAAAAAAATTGGTGTTGTATTCCCTATCTTAAGTAGAAACAGATTCTCTTTGGTACTTAAAGCTATTACCATGGCATGCAAAGAAGTACATATACTGTTTAGTTATCCATCAGATGAGGTAGGTAATCATCTTGTAGAACCGGAATTAGTAGATGAGAAAGGTGTAGATCCACACAGTGATGTTTTAGAAGAAGATGAATTTAGAAAATTGTTTGGCAAAAAATTAGTGCATAGATTTACCGGTGTCGATTATGTCCAAGCTTACAAAGATTTAGGAAATGGTAATGTATTTGCACATTTTTCAAATAATCCAAAAACAATCTTAAATTACACAAGAGATGTATTGGTGGCAGATATTCATACAAGATTTAGAACTAAGAAAATTCTACTTGAAGCTGGAGCAGAAACGTTGTATGGACTAGACGAGATATGCAATACCCCAAGTAAAGCTCATGGATACAATGTAGATTATGGTCTTTTGGGTTCAAATAAAACAGGAGAGGAGAAATTAAAGCTTTTTCCACGAGATTGTAATGATTTGGTTAACAGAATACAGAAAAGGATAAAAGAAGAAACAGGAAAAGATGTTGAAGTAATTGTATATGGGGATGGAGCTTTCAAAGATCCCGTAGGCAAAATATGGGAATTGGCAGATCCTGTTGTATGTCCTGGATTTACAGAGGGATTAGTTGGTACTCCAAAGGAAGTGAAATTAAAATATATTTCAGAAAATTGGGATAGTAAGGGAAATTTAAATGAATATGTTAAGAAGATGATTAAGGTAAAAAATGGAGCAGACTATTCCATTGAGAAATCTCTTGGAACTACTCCTAGAAGACTTACGGATTTGCTGGGAAGTCTATGTGATTTAACAAGTGGAAGTGGAGATAAAGGGACCCCAGTTATATTGGTACAGGGATATTTTGATGACTATACTGTGGGATAAGGGACTCTAAAATATGTCTAGTATATTTGCCTGAGGGACACTCTTCTGTTCTCCAGTTATCATATTCTTTACTGTATATTTGTTCTTCTTAATCTCATCTTCTCCAATAAATATGACATACGGTATTTTTAATTTGTTCGCATAATTAAGAGCCTTCTTCATATTCCCAGATGGAGCAATCTCAGTAGATATGAAATTCTCTCTTAGTGTATCTGCTAATTTCAAACTAATTTCTCTCTCATCTGAAAGAGGAAGTACTAATACTGCTGTTGGGGTCTCATCCTCTATGCAGAAAACGTCCCTGTCTTTTAATTGGTCGAATAGTCTTGTTAACCCTATGGATATCCCTACTCCAGGGAATTTTTGGTTTGAAAAGTAACCCGCTAAGTCATCATATCTTCCACCACTACATACAGAACCAATCTCAGGATATTTATTAAGAATTGTTTCGTAAACAGTTCCCGTGTAGTAATCTAATCCTCTTGCCACTGTTAAGTCTATCTTTACATTGGAAGATATCCCTAATGTATTAATCTCATTCATAACTATTTCTAACTCCTCTACACCTTTTTTAAAAATATCTGAAGAGGTATCTAAATCTTTTAAGGAATTAATAATCTCCTTGTTATCTTTCTCGTTTAATTTGTAGAAGTCAAAAATCTTTTCAATTTGACTACCTTCTAAACCAATCTCTTTTAATTCAGCTTTTATTTTCTCTTTGCCAATCTTTTCCATACTGTCTAGTGTTCTCAAAACAGAAACCCGGTCTTCTATCTTTAACAAATCAAAGAGACCATTTAATATCTTCCTGTTGTTTATTCTAATTGTGAAGTCTAATTCTAGTGAAGAGAAGATACTTGCTATGATTGAAGGTATTTCTGCATCGTAGGAAAGATCAAGTGTATCTCTACCTATTACATCTATGTCGCACTGGTAGAACTCTCTAAATCTTCCTGCTTGTGGTTTTTCTCCTCTGTATACTCTGTCGATAGCGTATCTTTTGAATGGAAAAACAAGATCGTTCTGATTTTTTACGACATATCTTGCTAAAGGGACTGTTAAATCAAAGCGCATGGCTAATTTAGTGTCACCTTTCTCAAACTGATATATCTGTTTTTCAGTTTCTCCCCCACTCTTTGAAAGAAGTATTTCTGCCCTTTCGAGTACTGGTGTTTCTATTGGTCTAAAACCGTATAACTGGTATATATCTTCAATTGTTCTTTTTAACCTGTCAAAAGCTATTTGTTCTTTAGGTAAAAGCTCTTGAAAACCAGGTAATACATTAATATTCATAATGTTTACATTCTATTTTAATTGGAAGATATTGTCAAAAAGCGATTATCTATACCTGTAATATCTAAACTTTATATATCTGTCATACAATCTCTGTATCGGATATAACTTTTTGTTGTATACATACTCATATGTCCTCTCTATCTGTTCAAGATATCCTCCAAATCCTCTCTTGTATTGAGAATATCCAAATCCTGGGTTACCCGGTTTGTATCTCTCTTCTGGTAATACTCCCCAATTATTGAACCTTTTTATACCTTCTCTCTGTCCCATTAACATACACTCCCATCTTAACAACATTGGTGCTCTTAATTTAGTATCTATATCTGTTTGTGCACTGTACAGACAAGATATTTCATCTCCATACACTGCAATTAGTATCATAGCAAGAATATTTCCATTTCTTTTTGCTACTCCAAGTCTTACGACACCACTTTGAGAGAAATACTTGTGTAAAGATGTAAAGTAAGAAAGAGGTCTAACATCGAAAGATTTCCTCTCCCCACTTTTTTGTAAATATGTATGGAAGAGCTTCCAATCCTCTAAATTGTTTGAAAAAGATATATCTATCCCTTCTCTTCTGGCTTTTCTAATATATGCAGGATAGTTTTTACTCATGTCGTGTTCTTTGCACCATGTAAGTAGTTCCTCTTCGGTATTTCCTACTAAATCTACCATCCAGTTGGTCTCGGATTGTACGAAGTTAATACTGTGTTTAAAACCTATGCTTTGTGGTACTTTTGCAATCTCTTCTTTTTCTGTAAATGCAGGATCTATCTTTATATATGATATGTTTTTGTCTTTAAAATACTCTGTTAGAGCATTAAGTATACTTTTGTATGTTTCTGGTGTCTCTATGGTCATTAGAGGCCCTCTAGGAAGGTATATTTGAGTACCAAAGGGAGTTTTTTCAAATATACAAAGAGATATACCCAGAAGAATTTCATTTTCGTTAAAAAATGCGAATCTCATTATATTCTTCCCTAAATCTTTTTGAAATTCTCCCCATTCATATGTTTGTAGAAAGGTTTTTTTCTGACATTGGTTAAGATATGTATCCCAAGCTGTTTTGTCTTCTATCTCTCTAATCATATTTTATTATATTACTATATTCAGTTGACTTTTCACATCCTATATTTGAATATGAATATATCTATATTTTATTTTTATTCTAAATAATATGCCCAAGTCAAAGATGCTTGTTCTTGTTGCGGGAGTAGTTGTTCTTCTAGGAGCTGCTGTAGCTGTGTATTTTTTCTTCTTAAAGGAAAGAGATTATATCGCAGATGCTCCAAAGGGTTGTCCAAAAACATCCTCTATTATTGTTACATCTGAAGAGGCGGGTACCCAAAAAATTACTTCGGAAAATTCCAATTTTATTCATTGGGATAAATCTCAAGGGATGTTGGTATTTACGAATTATACTTTAAATGTGGATAGCGTTTATTCTGATATAACAGGAGAGCATGTTTTAGCAGTAATTAAGTTGAAGAATAATGATTCTACAGAGATAGGTCTAGGGAC
>Ga0116142_10001653_pt1 | contig 26356 bp, 18 predicted proteins | sample AD_UKC033_MetaG_FD_89785 | JGI IMG/M metagenome (GOLD analysis project Ga0116142, IMG submission 89785) | Active sludge microbial communities of municipal wastewater-treating anaerobic digesters from USA - AD_UKC033_MetaG | ecosystem: Engineered > Bioreactor > Anaerobic > Digestate | place: USA... | reverse complement strand
TCCGGAATAACAGGAATCACCGGCGTAACTGGAATCACTGGGGCAACTGGTCCAACCGGAGCGACCGGTCCAACGGGCGCTGGAGTTACAGGTATTACTGGTGTAACAGGAATAACCGGAGTTACGGGAATAACCGGTTTAACCGGACCCACTGGCGTTACGGGAATTACGGGCGTTACTGGAATTACGGGGGCAACGGGTCCAACCGGCGCTACCGGTCCAACCGGAATTACGGGTATCTCCGGTATTACGGGAATCACTGGTGTCACCGGTCCAACCGGAATTACGGGTATCTCTGGAATCACCGGTATTTCCGGAGTTACCGGTAGAACAGGAATAACGGGAATCACTGGAGTTACGGGAATCACCGGCTTGACCGGACCGACTGGTGTTACGGGAATCTCCGGAATAACAGGAATCACCGGCGTAACTGGAATCACTGGGGCAACTGGTCCAACCGGAGCGACCGGTCCAACGGGCGCTGGAGTTACAGGTATTACTGGTGTAACAGGAATAACTGGGGCAACAGGTCCAACCGGTATTACCGGTATTAGTGGTGTTACCGGCATTACCGGTGCTACCGGTCCCGCTTCCCTGCAAGCTGCTTATGAAGGTGGCAATAGTGTTTCTATGAGCGCTGGTGAAGGAGATATTAGATTCTATAATGACTCCGCCCAGGAATTGCTTTTCCTTGATGAGAGCAGCGGCTATGTTGGAATCGGAACCACGGAGCCGGTCAGCGCCTTGGATCTTAATGGCGGAATTCTTTCCAATATCGGCAACGCCGGAACCGACTTTACCGCCACCGGCGGCTTAACTTTGGCCGGAGACTTAAAATTAAGCAACAATCAAATCTTAAATTCCGCCGGAACGGCAACAATTATTTTAAATCAAACCCCGGGTGACAGTACTCCCTCAAAAAATATTCTGAATGCCGGCAATTGGATGGTTCAAAATACCAGCGCCGCAGGAATAAACAAAGCTGCCCTAATCGTTGACCAGCAAATGAGTGAAGATCTCTTTACCGCTTCCGCTTCCGCGACAACCAAATTTGTAATTGATAATTCGGGCAATATCAAGTCTGTTGCCGGCGCCGACTGGCGGCCGTTAACCGACGCGACCAATGCTTTGAATATCGCCAATGCGGCCGGAACTGACTTTGTCACTTTTGATACAACCAATAGCCGTGTCGGTATCGGCACCACTTTGCCTTTGGAAAAACTCCATGTTAACGGCAATGCCACGGTCTCGGGCAATCTAACTTTAGCTGGAGGCGCTAGAACAATCGCGGCAACCGAAATGAATAATTTGACTATCGGCGATTCCGCCACCCAAAATTTAATTCTTAATCCCAGCGGCAATGTCGGCATCGGCGTTACCAGCCCGACCACTTTTAAATTGGAATTGACCGGGAATTTTGGGCCAAACGCCGCTCCCACTTTAACCGCCATCTCTCAAACCGCTACTACTTTGGACTCAGCTAACTCTGTTGGTCAATATACTTCAATAGAAATCGGTCAAGATGGGCTGCCAGTTATCTCTTTTTACGATTCAACTAATGCCAATCTGCGTTTCTGCAAATGCACTGCTTCCGACTGTTCAACCTCAAGCTGCTCTACTATTGAATCTGCCAATGACGTTGGAAAGTATTCCAGTATTGCCATCGGCACTGACGGCAATCCGGTTATCTCCCATTTTGACGATACTAATAATCAATTAAGAGTTTGCGCCTGTGCCGATTCCTCTTGTTCATCTTCAACTTGTGGAGCCCTAGATACAGGCATTACTTCCGGCGGTTGGACCGATATCGCTATTGGCTATGATGGACTCCCCATAGTCGCCCACCGAGACGCTACCAATTATCGAGTCCGCGCATGTAAATGCAGTAATGCCAGTTGTAGTTCGGCGAGTTGCTCAATAGTCTATACCGGAAGTGGGGCTGGAGATAGCGAGGGTATTTCTATTGCAATCGGGCTTGATGGCAATCCGATAATTGTTGCCCACAACAACACAAACGCAAGACCAATAGTTTGTAAATGTACCACCCCTAGCTGTTCATCAGTCGCCTCACCATGTTCGGGAAGTACTCCAACAGGCAACAGTCATTCGGGTAATTATAACTCAATTGCAGTTAGGAATGACGGTATCCCTGTTTTTTCCCACTACGATAGTGGAAATGCAGACCTAGGTTTCTGCTATTGTGCTGACTCTTATTGCAATAATTTTACTTGTTCGTGGCTTGACCAGACTGGAAATGTCGGCGCCTGGACTTCTATTAGAATCGGAAACGATGGCCTCCCCATAGTGTCCTATGAAGCAGTTAACACCGCTTTAAAAGTCGCAAAATGTAGAAATCAAAACTGCACCGCTGCAACCATTACAACCGTTGATTCTTCCACTGACGTCGGCGAAGGCTCTTCTCTTGCTATCGGAACTGACGGCTTGCCGATAATTTCTTACTATGACGATAACGGTGGCGGCAACCAAAATTTGAAAACCACCAAATGTGCTACCACCGGTTGCGAGGCCACCAGTGGTTATTATTATGCTGGCGGTTCTGATATCGGTTCCCGCTCCAAATATCTTAAAAATGTTTATGCCGCTCAATATTGGGGCAAGCAATATCAAATCGCGCAATTCGCCGATGTCGCCGAAAACTATTATGTTGAAGATGCTTCAATTGAAGCTGGAGACATCGTTAAATTCAAAGAAGGTTTGATTTTGGAAAAGACCAGCGCTACCGAATCCGGCCGGATCGCCGGCGTTATTTCCGAAAACCCGGCCGTCCTTCTTTCTGCGGAAACTTACGGCCAAGCCCTGGCTCTTGCCGGTCGGGTTCCCGTTAAGGTTGATAACTTGAACGGACCAATATCCGTTAACGATCCGGTTACCGTCAGCGATATCCCGGGTATCGGCGCTAAAGCCGTTAGGCCGGGAATCATTGTCGGCCGGGCTTTGGAATTTTTTGATCCAATTCAAAATCCGGAAAAGACAATTGCCTGTCCGGCCGGAACCGACCCGGCGGTTAAATGCGGAAAAATTATGGTCAGCATTACTCTCTCCTTTTATGATCCGGATATTTTCCTGACTTCCGGCGGCGATCTGGAAATCTTAAGCGAAAATTCAACGTATAACGGCTTGCTTGCCGACAACGAAGAAATCCAAAATTCTAGTTTTAAAGTTCAAAACCTGGCCGGAGAAACAATCAAAAGGGTTGCTCTCTTCTCCGAAGGTGTAATCGCTAATTTGCAAACCGGACTGTTGAGTGCTAAAAATGTGCTCACCGAAAACTTATTGGTTAGCAACCGCTTCGTTAGCCCGCTAATAGAAACCGACGATCTAATCGTTAATAGTCAATTTGTTTCTCCTTTGGTGGAAACGGAAATCCTTAAATTGGGTGAAACCGAAATCGCCGCTTCGCCTTCGGGCGTCTCCTTGTTTGGTGATCTATTGGTCAATGGCAACCTTGAAGCCAATAACGCGACTATTACTTCCCTTTTGGCCGAAGAGATTACTGCCGCTAGTTTGGAAAGCGAAGAAATCCGCGCCAAAAAAATCTTTGCCGACGAAATTGTCGGCGCCACCATGGCCGCCAACTATATTACCAACATTAATAATATAACTAATGTTTATGAAGCCACTCCCAGCACCCAATTTGAAGACCTGGACGCTTTGATCGCCCAAATCGAACAGCAGGGATTGGATCTCGGTCCTTACGTTGATATCGCCACTCTTTCCGCCCAATTGGCCTTTGTCCAGGGAGATTTGAAAGTTCTCGGCCGCTCGTCTCTGGCCGATACTTCCGTTGCCGGCCTGTTTACCCAGGACGCCACCTTTGTAATTTCCGAGGGTAACCAAATTGATGTCATTAATAATGATTTGTATTTGCAAAGAGTGGGCCTTGGCGGCGTTAACATTGCCAACGGCAAGGTGACAATTGATCAAAATGGAAATGTCGGCATCTTTGGCGATCTTAGTTTGGCCGGCGATCTGGAAGTGGCCTCCGGCTCCGCCACTGCCAGGGAATTTAAGATCGTCCGCGAGGCCCAGGCAGAGTTAAGCGCTCAGGAAATTGTTGCCACCTCTTCCGCCGGCAAAGGAACAATTGCCACCGGCTATACGAGCTTAACAATCAAAACACCTTTTGCCAAAACCGATTCCCTGATTTACATTACGCCGACTTCACCGGTAGAAAATATCGTTCCCTATCTGGCCAGAATTTTGGACAACATCAGCTTTACGGTGGAAATTGCCCAAAGACAATTGGAAGATATTACCTTTAACTGGCTGATTATTAATTAGAAAACGAAATTATCCTTGAAATTAAGGGATATTTTGCTTAAAATAAATTGGCGAAGATGAAAACAAAAATCTTTTCCAAAATCTCCCAGTCTTTGTTGGCCGTTTTGATTTTTTTGGTCCCCTTTTTCTTTCTGCCGTTTACGACCGAATTTTTCTCTTTTCCCAAAATTAACCTGTTTTTAATCGGTTCCCTTTTAATTTTCTTTTTCTGGCTGACCGATCAGGTTGCCAACCAAAAATTTTCCTTCCAGCCCAACCGTTTCCTTTATCCTTTATTCCTTCTTTTCGGGGCCAATTTTGTTTCCATAATCATCAATTGGCCAAATCTGGACAAATTTTCCGCTGTCTGGTCAGCTTTGCCTTTTCTTTTTCTGCCTCTTTTCTCTTTTTTACTTAAAAATTCCTCGTTAAATTTTAAATTAACCGTTAAAAATCTGCTTTTGATTTCCTGCGCTATTGTTTCGCTTGTCGCCATTATTCTTTTTTTGCTGCCGGCCGAACGCTATCCTTTAAATCTTTCCTTTTTAGGTTTTCCCCTGGTCGTTTTAAACCATTCTTTTTCTTCTACCGGCAATGCCTTAATCAGTCTGATTTTCCTCCTGAGCCTAGTTCCCTACCTTATAAAAGATTTTGCCGACTTTTTTAATCAAGAAGACAAAGACCGTTCTTTTTTCTTTTGGGTCATTCTCCGGTCAATTCTCACCTTGATAATTATTACCGGCGCCGGTATTTTCCTTTTACAAACCGTTTCGGTCAATAAACCCTTGCTTTTGCCTTACCGTTTCGGCTGGAGCATCAGCCTGGAAACCTTAAAAAATCCCTTAAACGCGCTTTTTGGCGTCGGTCCGGGAAATTTTGCTTCCGCTTTTACCCGCTTCAAGCCGGTTAGCTTTAATTATTTTGATTTATGGTCGGTCCGGTTTTTGGTCTCTTCCAGCGAATTTTTTCAAATTTTGACGACTTTGGGATTATTCGGTTTGGCCGTTTATTTTTACCTTTACTTGCGGCTTTTGCTCAATTTTAAAAAATGGCTCAAAAATCCTGCTTTTTTTGGTTCTCTGATAATTTTGATCTCTTTTCTTTTCCTGCCGGCAAATTTTCTTTTTTACTTTCTTTTGGTCATTTTTCTTTCTTTGATTGACGAAAATCAGGAGGAAAATGAAATTAAAAGCTATTCTTTATCCCAGGAAGTGGCTGTTTTGGTTTTTGGCCTTAATCTTTTGGCGGTTGTCGGAACTTTATACTTGCTTGGCCGGAATCTGGCGGCGGATATTTACCTCCAGCGTTCTTTAATAACCGCCAGCCGGAATCTCGGCAGTCAAACTTACAATCTTCAAATTAAAGCCATTAGTTTAAATCCTTACCGTTCGGATTCTCACCTTGCCTATTCCCAAACCAATCTGGCTTTGGCCAACGCAATGGCCGTCAATCCTGCCGGCGGCAGTTTAAGCGACCAGGATAAACAAACAATCACCCAATTGGTTCAACAAGCAATAAGGGAGGCCAGAAATACCGCCGCTTTGGCTCCTTTAAGCGTCGTCACCTGGGAAAATTTGGCTTCAACTTACCGCCAACTGACCAATTTTGCCCAGGGAGCGGACCAATGGGCAATCGCCTCTTTTACCCAGGCAATCAGACTTGATCCGAATAACCCCCAGCATTATTTGAATATCGGCGGTCTTTATTACGCCCTTGAAGATTACGAAAAAGCGATTAATTTTTTCCAAACCAGTGTCAACCTTAAACCGGACTTTGCCAACGGCTATTACAATCTGGCCGCCGCCTTTAAGAAAAACCAGCAAATTCAAAAAGCTTACGACGCTTTAAGCCAGGCCGGCCGACTGGTAACGATTGATTCGGTTGATTATCAAAAAGTCCAAAAGGAATTGGAGGAAATCCGGCCGAAGTTACCGAAAACCCAAACAAAACCAACGGAAACCGAGGCGACTTTAAATTTACCGGAGCCTTTGCCGACAATTACAAAAGATGTTCCGGCCATTGAATTGCCGAATCCGGAAACGACCCCTCCGGAAGAATAAAAAAGAAAAAACTGCCTTAACTGATGTAAAAAAACCTTGCCAGCTTTCGCGCCAGCTTGGAGAGAATTGTGGTTAATGAGGATAGTGGTGGTTTATACCTAATAATTTTTTCTTGAAGAAAGAAATAATTTAATTTAAAATTTAATTGATGAGGTTTAAAGATTTTTTCCAAGCTTGGGTTGAAAGAACAAAAAAATACAGATATCTTCCGGCTTTGTTTTTAATCGTTTTTTTGCAATTCGGAATTGCATTTATCCTTCTGGGCCAAATTAAAAAAGACCAATTCTTAAGTAAAAGCATCTTTTCCGCCGGAAACGAAACAGATGACCAAAATCGTTTTTGTTTTGCCCATATTACCGATGTCCATGCCGATAAATCCGCCAGCGGCCTGACTAACGGCCCTGATAAAGAATTTGCTAATCGCTTTCTTAAATCACTAACCTACTTTAGCACCACTTTTAAAACTCCTTTTATCCTTGATGCCGGTGACACTGTCACTGAAATTAATAATTTCCCAATGTTTTTAAAAATAGCCGAACTTTCAGCAATAAAAATTTATTCAACTCCCGGAAATCACGACTATTCAATAGCTGATATCTCTTCAAACAATCTTGTCAAAAAGAAAAAGCTTGTTTTTGATTATTTTGGCTACCGTTTTATTGGTATAGATAGTTTGAATGTTGATTTTTCTTGGCTGGATAACGAACTGGCTGCCGGTCGCCAGGCAGGAAAAAAAATTATCCTCTTTGGCCACTTGCCGGTTGAATGGCCAACCCAATTGACCCACCAGCTTATCAACATGGAAGACACGGTCCGGGAAAAAATAAAAAAAAGAATGGTCGATTATGATGTTTTAGCTTATTTAAGCGGTCATCTCCACGAACCCTTTACTTCAAAAACTCTTTTTCAATCTGGAGAAAAAACCGGGGAAATTCGCAATCTTGGCGGGCCTTCCTTAGGTCATAAAAAAGCCTATCAATTAATATGTTTGGATAACGATAACATTACCAATTATCCGGTTGAGTTTGACAGCCCGCTGCCGATTACTCTGACTCCGATTCCCGATGCCCAAAGAACAACAGTCAATCTCCAGCAAAGGCTCAACGGATATTCCGGCAATAAAGACAGCCAAATCACCCTTTATAAAGAAACCGTTTCCTCCTCGGAAACAACTTTAAAAGTAGGCTACAAACAACAAAATGCCGCTTTAATTTATTTTGACTTATCCGCGCTTCCGGCAAATATAAAAGTAGAAAGCGCTAAGTATTCCGTTTACGCTGCCGGCTGGTCGGGAAATCCAAACCCACTGGAAATTATCAATGTACTTGGTGTTTATCCGCTTAAACGCCAATGGATTGATACTCAGGCAACCTATTACAAACCTCTTAATGGTTCAAGCTGGGGACTTCCGGGCTGCAATGACACCCTCTTGGATCGGGAAGCTTATCCGAAAAGCTTTAACCTCATAAACGCAATAGGCAAATGGTATGATTTTGATCTCACTCAAACCGTTCAATCCTGGATTGATAATCCTCTCGCCAACAACGGCTTTATTCTTAAACAGGCTTTGGCCAACAATCCGGACAACCTCTACTTTGCTTCAAGCGAAAACAGCAATTATCCGCCAAAATTAAGCATTACCTATTCCGAAAATACTTTTACGGAAACCACTCCGGTGCCCTCTTTAATACCGACAACAACCGTTGCTTCTCCTTCCGCTTCGCCTACCCCTACCCAGGCGCCTATTTTTAACGATTGCTCTTCCGCCTGCAATTCTGATCTTTATCTTTACAACAATCAAACCTCCTCCAATCTGGTCTATTTAAACAATCAGGATAATTATTATGTTTTCTTCAAACCGGCTACCGAAACAAGGATAAAAGAAATTGAAGTCTTGGTCGGCCAATGGGGAAACGCTCCCCGAAGCGCCTCTTGTAAAATTACCGACGAGGCCGGAAATCCGGTTATGGCCGAAAAAAGCACGGCTGCTTTTACCAGCGGTTTTTCCTGGCAAAAAATTTCTTTGGCTAATCTTAATTTTGACCAAAGAACATTACTCCAATCCGGAAAAAATTACCGTCTTTATTGCCGCGGCCCGGACAGCTGGAATTCAATTTTTTGGAAAGGGGGCAATTTAAATACCGATCCCCGCGCCGCCAAAATTTTGGTTTCTCCTTGTTGTGGCCAGGAAAATGTTACTCCTACTCCTTCCTCTGTTCCGACTTCTCAACCGACAATCGCTCCGTCTCCAACGCCCCCAATTTCTTCTTTGCCCGAAGAAGTTAAAACCGTCTCTTTCCGTCAGAATTCAGACGGCTACCGCGGCCTGATTGACACTTCCCTTTCCTGGGAAAATCCTGACTCCCAATTTTGTAGCTCAAGCTTGCTAAAAATCGGTTATAAAATGAGAAATTCCGCTTTATTTTATTTTGATCTTTCTTCGCTGCCCGCCAACGCGACAATAGAAAGTGCCGTTCTTTCCCTCTATGCTTCCGGTTGGGGCGGAAACAATCTGACCTTAGGCATTTACCGTGTTCTGACCGGCTGGGGATGTTCTGTAACCTGGAATAGTGGTTGGAATTCGCCCGGATGCAGTTATCTTGGCGGCAGCGATCGGGAAACCAATCCGTCGATTACTTTGACTACCAGCAATATTAAAAAATGGTATGACTTTAATTTAACTTCCCTGGTCCAATCCTGGGTAACCAACCCCGACCAAAATAAAGGTATTCTTTTACAGCAAATAGGTAACGATACCAATCTTTTTTACTTCAACAGTTCCGAAAACGGAAGCAATCAACCGGTTTTGGTTGTCAAATACCGCTAAAATTAATTCCCTTTCCTTTTTTACCTTATTATTCTTTAAGAAATGATTAAAGCAAATTAATTATTTACTGCGGAGCATGAGACAAGAGTTATTTTTGGCCGTCGGCGCCGAAGTTCAATTTCATCAAAGACCAATCCAGGCCGTTAACCTGGTTATCTCCGTTCAAGTCCCCTGTCCGAAGAGTTCCGAAATCAAGAAAACCGCTGGCCGGATTGCGGCCGGCCAAAAGCTTGTGGGATTTCCGGACGGATAAAAAGCCCCAGGAAGACAAAATAAAGTCATAGTCTTGGCCGACGGTCAACCCGATGGCGGGAATTGGACCGCTCTTCCCTTCTTTGGACAAAACGACTGTTTGGGAATAATTATTACCGGTTCTGATCGTTACCGCCACATCACGGGAATCCTCGGGAAGACCTTCGAAATCGGCTTTGATAAATAAGTTTTCGGAATAAACCGGCTCGGGTTCCGCCGTCGGCTCCGGACTATCCGGACTTGACGTCGCCGTCGGCGTTCCGGGAACGTTTGTGGCAGTGCCCGAAGAAGGTGTAACTCCCCCCGAACCCGAACACTGAGTAAATCTAATTTTAAAAATAAGAGCATCTTGTGTTTGGGCTAAAACTTCCTTCTTGGTGAAGCAAAAGAAAGCAAAAGAAAACAAACAAAAACCAAGTAAAAAGGCTAATTTAATTTTTAAATTCACTTTATTCATCATTGTCAATACAACCACAACTCGATTTATCCGGAGTCATTGAGCAAAGAGTTCTATCCCGTTCGCAATTCTCCACATCATAACAACGACAATATCGGTTATTGTTACAATCAGGGTGATTCTCAATCAAGTTAATATTTGTATAACAAGCAGATAAGTCATTATTACATCCGGAATTGTTAGATCCTGTATTTCCATCATTGCTACACAAGCAATATTGCCCTCCGGAATCTCTGTTGTCCATACAGGGAACAACAGTCGGGGCAGAGGTTGGCCTTACAACCGTAGGAGCTGGAGTCTGGCTGCAAGAACAAACACCACCGGCAGCCGGCGTGAGACAAGAATTCGATCCGCAATCTTGGTAGTCGTAACAACGATAATATGTACTCGGAGTAGGACACTTGTCATTATCTACTGTTGAATTAATATTTGTGGCACAATAATAACGATCATCTCTTCTATAACAGCCGGACGACGGGCCACCCGGTGTAATTGGACTACAAAGGCAATATTGAGTCGGTGTTGCTGTAGGACTTGAGGTTGAAGAGAAATCTAACTTGATATTATAAAGACCGGGGTTAAAACCTTTGCAAATCACATAACCAGCTTTTTTATTTGAAGGAATGCAGCTATTTAACGAACAGCGGGTAGCACTGGCATCTAAGAAGCACATTCCCGAAATATTAGCGCTAGTACTAGCGTCTTTAACCGCAAAGGAGGAAATATCATTATCACACATCCAGTCAAGCCTAAATTTATTCTGATCGGAAGATTGTCCGGCTTGGATATCAAATACTTTTTCTCCTCTATTGACTTTGCAGATTCTGCCCTCGCCCAAAAGATTAGTATTAATCTGATTATCAAACCAAACGGAGCAATTTTCGTTAGCTTTTTTCCTAAACGATACTCTCTTCCCCACCAAATAAAGACCAGCCACTAAAGTTACGCATAAAAAAGTTAAAGCCAGCAAAGAAAAGACTTTCTTTTGTTTTGAGTTGCCGCTATCTGTCTTTTCCTTAGCGATAATTGTTTCGGATTGATCCATCTGTTTCCAATTTATCCCCTTCTGTATAAATTTTCAAGAGCCTTTTTAGTTGAAATCCAAGCCGTAATCGTTTACGCTTAAAAAGAACCAAAAAATGACAACAAAACGAAAGACAATTTTAAAGTTATTAATTTTAGCCGGGCTTTTAATTTTCTTTTTAAGTCCGCTTTTAAATTCTCCTGCTTTTGCTGTCACCAACAAAGCCTATTTAAGAGCCGCTTATAACTCCCGCGAAAATAAATATTTATTGATCTGGACCGACGGCCGGAATTCCAGCGAAGGTGTTGATTGTTACGATACCGCCGGTTGCAATCCTGATATTTACGCTGCTTTTTTAGACCAGAATCTCGCTTTAGGAACGGACTTTCCCTTGGCCAATTCAAGCAAAGAGCAAAGCTATCCGGAAATTGCCTATAACTCCCGCCGGAACGAATATCTGGTTGTTTTCAATCAGAAAGATGCCGAAACTTTTAATATTTACGGCCTTAGAATCAACAATCTCGGCCAAGTTCTGGCGACTATCCCTATAACTGCGGAAGCTAACGACCAGGATCAATGGGAGCCTTCGGTCAGTTACGATTCGGCCAATGACCGCTATTTGGTTGTCTGGATGGGAATAGACAGAGGCACCGAATGGGGCAAAGATATACGCAGCCAATTGCTTAACGGAGACGGAAGCAAAATCGGCTCCATTCAATACCTCAGCCGCGACGAAAACGCCACTCGCGCTATCGACAACCAAGAAAGACCGGTGGCCGTTTTTGTTCCCGAAGAGCAAAAATATCTGGTGGTTTGGGAAAACGAATCCCGCGGCGGCAATGGCACGGTTTTGGATAAAAACGGGAATATTCTGATTTCTCCGAAAAACTTTTTCTTCGTTCAAAATTCGGGCCGGATCGTTTATCCGCAAATTGGTTATAGCCGCCTTAACCGCCGGCTAACCGTCACCTGGCAGGAAGGCTTTAATGTTGAAGTTGTCAAGGTTAAAGCCCAGCAATTGACAACCAACGGTCAAAAAATCGGCCCGACCGTAATTCTTGACAACAATACTTCTCCGGCCAGTCAATACCAAAATCCCCGGCCCGGAATTGCCTGTGATCCGGAAAACGGCAGTTGTCTCGTCGGCTGGTATAATTGGCGCCAATACAAATCAAACCTTCAATTTCTTGACCAAAACAACCAAATTTCCGGCACGGAAATTCTCGGATTGGGCTCCCGGCCGACAATCATTTTTAACTCCGCGGAAAGATATTTTCTGGTAATAAAGTCCGACAACCCGACCCAATTTAAAACCATTACTGCCCTTGCTTCTTCCGGTCCGACGCCGACAACTTCGTCCAACCCGACTCCCGAACCGACTGAAAGACAAAGCTCCCCTTCCTCGGCGAATAATCTTAATTTTAAAGTCGAATTCAGCGGCGCCAAAGAAGAATCCGCCATTTTGATAAATCTTGGCGTAAAAAACAAAAACCTCCGCCAACAGGTTTTAAAAAAGAAAAATAACCGCCAATCAATCCCCCTTTCCAATTTATCCGTTAATACCGAATATGAATTTACCTTAAGCGCTTTTCCTTTTCTTTCCGTTAAAAAAACCCTGACCGTCCGGGAAGGAGAAAATCCCGCCCAAAACAACGCTCTTGACTTCGGAACCTTGAAAACCGGTGACTTAAACAGCGATAATCAAATCAACGGCCTGGATTGGTCTTTAATGAAATTAAACTTTGGCAAAGAGGGTGATGAGTAAACAAATTAAAATATAAAAATTAAAAATGAAAAACGATAAAGAAAAATTTAAAAAAGAATTTAAAAGTAGAATTTACATATTTGTTTTAAGCTTAATAAAGTTTATTGATAAACTGCCAAAAAACGATCCTGCTTGTAAGGTAATTAGTGAACAGGTAATTGATAGCGCCACCGGAATCATCTCCAATTACACTGAGGCTCAAGCGGCAAGTTCAAAAAAGGACTTCACTAATTATTTTCATCACTGTCTTAAATGCGGTAATGAAACAAAAGTTTGGATCGCTCTCTTGCGAGATTCGAAAAAAACTCAAATTTCTGAAGCTAACAATCTTTTAAATGAATTGCAAGAAATCACAAATATTTTCGGCTCAAGCTTACTAACTTTAAAAGGCAAAAGAATGACAAATGAAACACTTTAAATTTATAACATTTTTGAGTCTCATTTTTCATTTTTCATTTTTCATTTTTCATTCCCCGGCTCTTGCTATCATCCCCTCTGGTGTCAAGCCTTTTCCCCCAATTCCTTTTGTCATGTCCGATTGCCACAATGAAGATTGGGGAAAACTTTATCCAGATTGGGGTCCGGTCGGCGGCTGGTGGAATTGGAGCAGCGGCCAATGTCAAGACGGCGGAGCGACACCGGAAGAATATATTAGAAAAGCCAAACAAATACGGGTAACTTTGGATGACGGAACGGTTATTCCCAAGCCGGTCGGCGTCGGCGTGCGTTTTACTTTGGACAATATCGGCGAGTGGCAGCAAAGATTAAACAAGCCGGAATTTGATAATCTGGCTTTTCTGGTTGCCGAATCGCCCAGTCTTCATGGAGAAATTACCGGCGCTTATTGTAAGGGTAATATTTGTATTGAAGATACCCTGCCCTGGGCCTTAAATATTATGACGCCTTTGGCCAATGCTTTTCCCAATCTGCCGATTTTTTTTCAAGGAGGCGTCAATACTTTAATTCCCCTGGCGGAACTAGCCGTAACCCAAACGAACAACAACGCGGCTATTAAAGCCAACGGCTGGATTCCCGATTTGGATAATGCCTTAAGGACCGTAAACGGCGTTCTTAAGGGCGGCGAAATGGGCTTTGCCACCGTTTATCACCCTAAGCTTATAGTTGGCTTTGAACCGGGCGCCGGCGGCACCGGCAACGAACAGCAGGATCCGAAGCATTGGTATTGGGGCGTGATGGAAGCTCTTTCCCACCACCCGGATTTTTTTGATATTCAGGAACCGATCTTAAGGGTAATGAAAAAGACGGAAAATCAATACGGTTTCCCCCTCTTGTCCTTTTTGCGCTCCCACCTTAATAAAACCATAAACGAAACGCCGGATTTTTGGACAGTTTTAAGAACTTCCAAAGTCAAGGAGGTCTGCTGGTGTGGCGAAAAAGCCAGCGACTGTATGTCGCCGGATTGCTGTTACAACGACAGTGACGGTAACCGGGTTTGCACCGGCCCACAAAGATCCAATTTTTCCTTTTGGCTTTACCAAAAAGACGAAATTAGCGGCGGTCGGTCGGTCGCCTTGGTAACCAAAGACAGCCCCGAAATTCCGGCACCGGCCAAAGATCACGCTTACGGCTTCCATACCTGCCGAAGAACCGACCAAGCTTCCGGTAATAATTATCTGTATTTTGATTTGGATGATAATTATCAACCAGGATTAAACCAAAACCAAAATCTGAACTGGGAAGTAACCGTGACTTTTGTCAATAAAGGAACCGACAAGCTCTCTTTGGAATATATCAATAAAAACGGCCAGTTAATTAAAAAATCAATTAAAAAGGGTTCTTCTTTGGGTTCGGTTGACAATTGGGTTGATTTTCGTTGGACACTAAATGACGCCGATTTTTTGAAAAATAAGCTTAACGGAGCGGATTTCCGTCTTAATAGCGAGTCGGACGGCGACGAAATTGTTCATCGCGTTTTAATCCGGCCTTTTACGACCAAAATTGAAACCAAAGAAGAAACTATGCCGGAAACTAAAGAAAAAGAAATTCCGATTAAATTCTTGCCGGGCTGGCAAAAGGTGGAATTGAAGCTTTCCGATCGGATTCCCGAAAACTGCCTGGCGGTTGCCTATAAAGATTCCGGACGCTGGCAAATCTTTCTCAATTACCTCAATACCCTTTTCTTCGCGCCCAAGAAAAAAAGCTTCTGGGTCAAATGCAATTAAAAGAATAAAGTTTAAAAGGTGAAAATAAACTGTAAACGGTAAACGGGAAAAGAAAAAGGGGCGGATTTGAATTTCTTCTCCTCCACCCCTTAATAGGAAACTGTCAGCAATCAACCTCCTACTTGGGAGGCAGACGTCGCCGGCATTTGTAGCTGTAACCAGATCTGGGTCGTTAACAAGACCATAGACCAATTCACGGATCTGAGGAAGAGTTCCCCGATACTTAGTCACTATTACTTTCGGGTTTTCAAGATCTTCCCCCTCTATATCAAGATCAAGTAAAACCGAACCCGACTTATCTCTTAAGGCGACCCGGAAATCGTCAAATATATCAACGATAGCCGAGTAAAAATGAGTAGTAGTCACCCTGGGTTTTTGGGAGATTAGCTCTTTTAAGAGCTTAAATACCTTTTTATAGAACAGGATTCCCAATTCCCTGAGGCTTCCCATAATTACCTTATAGCATCTACGATCTTCTCCTGCAATTCAAGCACAACAAAAACAAAAGATAAAAGTTTATAGGAGTTAAAGTAAATGGCCAGAAGAATTAGGAATAAGAAATACCGAAATACGAGAAAAATTAAATATTCTTTTTCCTTTATCCTTATTTTGGTGGACCCGGGGGGAATCGGACCCCCTCTTCCACGAAGTTTACCCCGTTATTTTAGTGGACCGTGCCGGAATCGGACCGGCGACCTTCTCTATGCCATAGAGACGCTCTACCAACTGAGCCAACGGCCCAAAACTTACGGGGCCATAGTGGCGTTCTACCGGTATACTACGGGCCCGGAATTTCTTTGGCTATTTTAGCAAAAGAAAGACCAAAAGAGAAGCGTTTATTCAATTACCGCTAAAGGAAAGTCGGTTGGATCCGGTTTTCTTCCCTGTTCTTCATTTGCCTTGGCCAAACCCTTTTTCCACCATTCAAAAACCTGACCGTTCGCCTGACCGACCGCGTTAATTAACGGAACCATAAATTTATCCTGGCCACAAGGCTGGTCCGGTAAATCAATCAGATAAAAAACCTCAATCATGCCTTTATTGCTATCCCAACGGAACCCAAAACGAGTACAACCGGAAGTTTGCGCTCCCGGCGGATTATTGCTGGTCGGAATGGTAAATTCGTCGGTCAAACTTGCCCGATTATAAATCGTCAAAGCATAACCCATCTCTTTCAAAGCATTTTCAATCACTTCCTTAAGTATTTTGCGGTAGGCGGTGGAATCGTCCCAAACCAGCTTTTTTGTAACTTCCGGCGCGTTAACGACAATAATTTCTCCGGCCTTGGCGCTGGGAACCGCCGCTTTTTGGGGAATTCCCTTTTGATAAACGGGCGAAGGCAAAACCGCTTTTTCTTCCCCGGGACTTTTCTTACCGGTCCGGTCCAACTTCCAATTGACCATGAACAAAGCAATTATAACCAAGGCCAAAGCCAATACCGCCAAAGCCAGATTTTTGTTGTTTTTCATTGTTTCTCCTTAATTTAGAATAAATTTTTTAAAAATAATTGTCAATTATTAGCTTTTAATGAACTAAAATATCTTGCCTATTAAGCATCTTTTATGGCAAAAGTTCCTCCCTGTAAGTTTGGCTGAAACGGAAAGCTTCCGGCGCGTTAAGCCAAAACTCCGGCCGGCTGACGAATTTTTCCGCCGGATTGGCAATTGAATCCAAAATCCGGTTCAAAGTTACCCCTTCCCAACCGATAAAAGCGCCTTCGCCTAAAAATTGGACTTTATCCCCTGCCGGATCCGCTTCCGCCGCGCCGTTGATGACAATTTCTTTGTCCGCCACAAACCAACCCTGGGCTTTGCTGACCCCCTTGGAAAAAGTAATATCGCCGTTAACGATAATGGCCAAAAAGCTGGTTGAAGGAACAACAATATTTTGGTTGATATTTAAATAGCCGTCAACAAAAATGACAATCTGTTTATTGGCGCCGATCGTCCAGGTTTGAGTCAAGGACGGAATCAGTTCGGAGTCACCGATATTTCTTCCGGTATTGACGTAATAAACTCCCGATTCGGTAATTGATTCCAATGTCCGGTTGTCCGCCAACGGCGCCTCCTGGTTAACCCGAAGTCTGTTAAGCAAATATTGGTAATCGCTTTTAAGCCGGCTGGTCAAATCGTTGGCCAACCAGCCGTAATCCGGGGAAACAGTGCCGGCGCCGAAATCGACATTTGTTCCGCCGTAAACAACCACCCCCGGATAACCGCCCGTGCCTTTCAAAGAAAAGTAGCGGTTGGCCGGTAAAGCATCGGAGGAAATCCGCGATTGGATATTTAAACGCGAATAGACGTCAATGTCCTGGGTTTGGAACCAATTATTGTTGCCGGGAACAATATTGACCGTGCCGATGCAGTTTGCCGACCCGAAAGGACCGGTAAAAAGGCTTTTGTTATCGGAAATCTCCGCCAGAAGTTTAAACCGGGTCCCTACCGGAGCATTCGGTGCCGTATAAGTAATCGTGCATTGGCTTTTACCGCGGCAGGAAGGCGGATCGTTCCATTGGGGCGAAAAAGTGCCGGTGGTAACTTTTCCGTTCGAAGGCGCGACGGAAATCCAATAATCTTTCAAAGTAAATGACTCAACGGTCCGCGGCTTGTAATATAGCTTGTATTGCTCACCCGCTTCAATATAGGTCGTTAAATATTTAAAATCGGCGGTAATTTTTCTTTCGGTGCAACCGGTCCGGTCGCCGCAGTTGTTTAATTTTTCGTAATAGACTTCCCGGCCGCCATAAAGCTGGCCGTCCTCCTGGCCGCGATTATCCGACAACCTGGATAATTGCCCGGTATTTTCGCCGATAAAGAAATTCAAATAACCGGCCATTTGGTTTTTAATAATAAGTTCTACTTTATTGATATACCCTGATACGTTAGCGGTAAAGACATCGTAGCTCCAGCCGTTGATATCCGGACTGACATAATCAATACTGCAAGCAAGACACTGGCTGGTAATCGCCGAACTGTTTATTACCGGAAAATCATACCAGGTATAACGGGCAGTTGAAGGATCGGAACAATTGCCGGGAACATAATAGGCCGTCACCTGGCGGGTTTCACCCGGACCGATATCAAAATCCGCCGGATTTAAGAATTGGCCGTTGCCGCAAACACAGGACCGGCAGGTTTCTCCCCCGCTGAAAGTTCCGCACCAATCGTATTCCACTTTGGCCGTGCAATATTTCGCGCAAGGACTGCCCGTCGGCCAATAAATTCCCGAAGGATATAAATCGGTCGGATCGTAAACCTTGCCTTCATAAAAACAATAAGGCTCGCCCAAGCTGCTCGGCTTAAGGCAACAAAGAGGCGCGATGGGAGTTGGTATTGGAGTGCAAATGCAAGTCTCACTTTCAGGGCAATTATCAACCACATTGCGACAGTAATTAGAGGAACCATCATACCAGCAACCCAATGGCGATAGACATTCAGTATAGGCATCACCGCAAGGATCATTGCAACCCAAATAGGTCATTGTTGGTGTTGGTGTTAAAGTGGCTGAGATTATCGGGGTAACGGTGGCGATAGGCGTAACGGTCGCTCCCGGAACCGTTGGTGTTGGCGAACAAGCGCAAGGAAAAGGTTCGTTCGGACAGGAAGGATTGCGACAAACGTCTGTATAACCGGGCCCGCTTTTACATTGAAAAATATCATCACAACCTTGATTATCATAACCAATCAAACAACTGGTATCACAAGGACATTTACAATCGGTCTCAGTAGAACAATTATTATTCCGGCATTTGAATGTTTCTATATCAATCCCCGTACAAGTTAATCCATCATAGCAAGAAAGGTAAGCACCACATTTGCTATCACAATAGACTGTCGTCACGGTCGGAGCCGGCGTCAGAGTAAGAGTGGGCGTATTCGTGGGAGTATTGGTAGGTGTAATAGTTACCCCGGGAGTAATTGGCGTTGGCATTACGCAAACATGGTTGGAACAAACGTAGGGAGCTGGGCAAGCGCAAGCCGGAGGAACTACGGGAGGAGTTACTATGGCGCTACAAGTTAAAGAAATTGGCGAAGAATCACAACCCGAGTCTCCCCAATCTTTACAACCATAATCGCAAGCACATTTGCAATCGACGGTTTGATCGAGACAATTGGAATTCAAACAATTACAGGTTGTAGGGCTTGACCAATAATCAGTTAAAGGAGAGGCGCATCCAAAATAAGGCAAAGCACAATTTCCGTTACAAGTTGTTAAATATGTCGTTGTTGGTGTCGGAATAAGAGTAGGGGGTGTAGTGGGCGTGCTGGTTGGCGCGCAAGCGCAAACGCAAGAAGGAGCAGTGCAGGAAGTGCCGTAATCACACCAAGTGCACCCCGTTCCCGGGTTACAACCAGAACAGCTTATTGAACTGGCGCAACCCGCAGGACAATTATTACAAAAAGTTGTACCACAATAATTTGCAATTGCCGTTGGCCGCGCTTCCTGGTAGGTACACGGAGAAGGACAAGCAGTTGGGGAGGCTGTTGGCGTTGGTGTAGCACAAGAGGTACCTTCCCCTTCGCATTCATTAATGCCTCCTCCAGAAATAGTTTTACATGTTCCGCTTATACATGCTCTATGACAACAGTTGTTATTTGTTCTACAGCTCCCATCAGTTCCTCTTTCGCCACAAGGTCCCTCATCAGGGCAGGAAGAATCACAAGTATAGGTAACTGGAACTGTTGGCGTCGGCGGGCAAGTTGAAATACACTGACCGGTCGTTGCATAACAATACTTTGAACATTGATCGCAAGACGATCTTTTGCTTCCGCTACCGTCTGGCACACAAGCACCAATAATATCACAATTGGGCGCGCAACAAGGAGGATTATAGGTACATCCTTGATTCGGGCAATATGAACACCCAAGAGTATCGTCATCATGGGGCCAACATTCGTAATAATCGGAAATCGGAGTACCGGAACAATCAGAAGAACTCCAATATTGACGACGACAACTAAAAAAAGACTGGCAACATGGAATACCGGGCTGACAAAGTTGAGCCAAGGCAACAGACGTACTAGAAAATACGGCTAATAAAGAAAAAAATGTAATAAAGAAGATCAGTCGCTTGGGCAGCATTTTTTCACCACAAAATACAAAATTACTTATTTTAACCCTTTTTAACCCTCTAAAAAGAGAATAATACCTGGAGAGGATGAAGTCAATTATAAAAAGTAGGTTAACCTACTTTTTCGGTACCTTTTCTAGCCCAGTAAGGCACTGACCTTTGGTGTTAACTCCAGTTGGGCACTCGTTACAGCTGATCGAATGGGAACTATTTATGAGTTCTGCGTCATCGTCATGATCAGTAATGCACCGAGTCGTATCGTAGGGCTCATACATAACTCTAGTCGAAACTTTCTCCCCTTGACAATCCGGAGTGGCATAATCTTCTACAACACAAGAAAAACCAACTACAATATCAGGTATTCGAAGTTTCTGCCCAGGCCGAATTAAATTTGGATTAGTAAGACCGTTTACAAAAGCAATTCTTCTCACTGTAGTATTATACCTTTTAGCGATCTCACCCAATGTATTCCCTGGCTGTACTGTATAGATATAGTTATTCGCCCGATCGACAAAAGGATGAAATTGCGTTTCGGGCTTTGGTTCTCCTGAAGTGCTCGCCGAAGGAATTATCAACATTTGACTGACACGAATAAAGTTGGGGTCCGTTATCCCAGGATTGGCACGTAAAATGGCATCAATTGTTACTCCATAAAAGTCTGCCAGTTTCGAAAGATTCTCTCCCGGTTGGACAATATGAGTTTCAGTTGTAATACGACCACCGGCGTTCGGAGAAGAAGCAACTACGTTTTCCGGAGCAAGAGAAGAAATTAGTAATAAAGCGGTAGCAACTGAACCAGTAGCTAAAATTGTCTTTCTTACTTGAGGATTGTTTTTAAGGTATTCTCCTAGTGGTCGGATTTTTTCCTCAGCTCTTTCTAAAAGTTCACCTACTCTTTCTGTCATTGCCTTAGAAAAAACAGCCAAAGGCTCCCCTGCTAATTCTAGCCTGCTGGCAAGATACAGGGTTCGTTCCTGAGATAAAATATCCTTTATCCCCTCATCTCCCAAATCACCAATTGTTTGTTCAACCACACGTAACTGATCACGAGAAAATTGATCAACCTTTCTCATCCTCGGACTGATTTTTCCTTCTGTTTGCAGGCTCTCTAGTGCTACTTTCCAGGGAGTAACAGGTTCTCCCTGCTCGTTCCACATTGTAGAACTGATTACCAAGGAGCCCTGTAAAAGACGATTAAATCTGTTTGCATCAACGACTTCGTTCTTTTTTACTATTCCTAAACGTTGTCCTAAATCACCAGCGAAATTTGTAGCAACGAGGATCGGATCTGACCAGACAAATTCTTTTGTTGGGCAACCTATTCCCAGCTCTCTTTGACCTTCCTTATTCATTTTTCTCCTTTCCGCAATTAGCGAAAGAAACTTTAGGTACAAAAAAAACCGGCATACCTTTCACTACTCCTCTTTTAAAGAAAAGAAAAAAAGTCTCCGATTCTTTTAAATAATTATTTTTCATACTGCAGGCTGTCCTCCTGCTAATGGCGTCATTATAACATAATATATTTACTTGTCAATAGGTATTATAGGATAAATCATTGAGTAATTTACTAAGCACCTGAAGATTATCTAAGCGGGTGGACCTGCCGGGAATTGGACCCGGAACACGTCATTGCGAATGACGCGGTATACCGTTTACCTACAGGCCCCCTAAAAGTTAAAAGTTCAAAGTCAAAATTAAGAAGATTTTAACAAAAAATGAGTCTAGCGTCTAGTAAACTGTTAAATAGACGCTAAACGCTAATTAACTAAACGCTAAAAAAGTATCGCCAAAGCTCCCAAAACGAGAAAGAAGGTGCCGAAGATTCCTAAAGTAACTGTTGGCGCCAGGCCGCCGGTCACCGGCTGGGTAACTCTGGTTGTCGCCGCGGTCACGTTAGTTAAAGTCCCGGCGTTAACAACCGTATAGGTACCATTGGTTACCGATCCCAAAATATCCGAACCGGAAAAAGCAACATTGCTGTCGGTCGTGGAATTCGCGGAAAAGTCAAAATTAACACTGGCCGTCCCGGTCGCTTTGCCGGTAAAAGTTAAGGTCGCAAAATTACCGGTGCCGTTAAAAGAACTGCCGGCCGAAGCTGTTGCCCTTAAAGTAACCTTACCGGCAACCGAAGTATTGGTTACCAACCGGTTATCGTAAAGATCGCCCAAAGTCGCCGTTGTTAAAGTCAATTTGGCCGAATCGTAATTGATAATCACGTCCGCCGCGTCCGTATTGGTACCGCCGGTATTTAAAATCACATCAACATCAAAGCTCTTCCCCACCTCAACCGACTCTGTAGCCGGTGATAAAGACAAATAAGCGGCCGCTTCCGCTTTTACCGGAAAGCTTAAAGCGCAAATTATAAAACTTAAAGCTAAAAACAACAAACCAAAACTTTTAACTTTTAAATTGTTCTTTTGACTTTTGACTTGTTCCCCTTGGGGAATCCCTTCGGGATGTGACTTTTGACTTTTCATTTAATTAATTTCTATACTCGCTCCCTCCACTTCTTCCAAAACATCCTTGGCAATCTTGGTCGCCACAACGTTGGAATCGGTAGTGGAATCCGGAGTAAATTCAAAGATTAAATTTGCTTTTCCCGGCTTTAAACCCTTAAAAACAACGGTTGCAAAAACGCCTTTTCCTTTAAAGGTTTTACTTAAGGAAGTAATGCCGTTAATGATAATGATTTCCTTTTCCAAATCCGTCCTTTTGGCCGGATAATCGTCATAAATTGTTCCGGGAATAATTTTTTGCACGGCCAGAACCTGGGGATTGAAGCCAAAACGAACATCGGCCGCGTCGGTTTCAAAATTACCGGTGTCCAAAATAATCTTCACCTCAAATTCTTCCCCTTTTTTATAACTTTTCAGGCTCGGCTCAAAGTAAATTTTGGCTCCTTGCGACTGGCTTTCAATTTTCTTTTCCGGCTTAAAAGTATTAATCCGGTTAAAAATTAAACCGATTGCCATCAAAAACAAAACCGCCAAAGCCAGTTTGCGGTTTTTATCCAAAAAGGAAGCCCCGGCATTTATTGTTGCCATATTTTAAGGTTATTTAAATCAACCGAAGATGTCAAGGATAAAAAACTCTTTTACTCTGCCCTCTATTCTCTTTTACTCTATTTTTTGCTCTATTTTAGATGATCCATCGGATTAAGCAGGCCGCCCCCGGTTCGAATTTCAAAATGCAAATGAGGACCGGTTGAACGTCCGGTTGAACCCATCTGGCCGATTTGGTCACCGCGGTTAACCGTCTGGCCGGCCGTAACGAAAATTCTCGCCAGATGGCCATAAAGAGTGATAAAACCGTTGCCGTGATCGATCATTACCCTGTTTCCGTATCCGACATTATCCGGCCAACCGGCAACCAGAACCTTGCCCGAATCGGCCGCCAAAACCGGCGGCATGTTTTTATTGGCAATATCAATAGCTTTATGATACCAACGGAAATTTTGGGAAATCGCGCCGGCCGCCGGCCAAACAAACCGGCCGGAAGCAACAACCGTTCCCGCGTCCGGCGTTCTTTGGGCAATGTAAGAACCCGGTGACCAGGGAATTTCTTTCGGCTTGGCGCCGTCGGGAACAATCAAAATCTGACCGACCGCCAATTCAAAAGTTTCGTCATTAACAAAAGTATTAAAAGGAAAATCAACAATTCCCTGGGGATCAATACTGTAATATTTGGCTACCGAATAAACCGTGTCGCCTTTTTTGACTTTATGAACAACGCCGGTAACCGGCGGAATTTTTAAAACCTGGCCGGGTTTGATGGCCGCTACCGAAGTCAAATCGTTTGCCCAGCGAAGAGTATCAATTGAAACGTCAAATTTTTGGGCAATTCCGGAAACCGTATCCCCTGTTTGAACCAGATAGTCAATGGTTTCCGACCGCGGCTTGTCGGAAATTTCCGTGCTCATCGCTTCTTCCTCCTCCTTAACCGAAGAAAGAACCGCCGAAGGCGCCGGCGTATCCTGCCAGGGATCTTTGGAAAGACCGGGAAAAGAAGAAGCCACCACCGGCGTAATCAAAACTCCCAAAATAATCACTCCCGCCATGCCTGAGTGAATAAAAGGCCGTGCCAATTTTCCCCGGCCCTGATATAATTTCTCCGCGAACAAGCTTTTTCCGCTTTCCAATCGGGAAAAATAACGGTAAAACCGCCAAAAAAGAAATTTAAACCAGGCCGTAAGATAAACTTTGAGATCCCCAAAAAACGCCTTCATAAATTATCTTAATAAAGATAATAGCACATCGCGCATAGTCAACAATGTATTCCCCTCGTTCCGAGGAAGTCGAAGGCTCTTACTTCGACTCACCCTTTTCCCAAATTGTCCAAAAATTCCTTGTTGTTTTTGGTCTTTTTTAGTCTTTCAATAATGACTTCCGTTCTTTCGTCGGAATTGAGCATGTCAATCATCCGGCGCATGGTAACGACCTTATCGTAAACGTCCTTGCCGTAAAGCAATTCTTCCTGACGGGTGCCGGATCTTTGAATATCAATAGCCGGGAAAACCCTTCTTTCCGCCAGATTGCGAACCAGATGAAGCTCCAAATTGCCGGTCCCCTTAAATTCCTCGTAAATCAAGTCGTCCATTCGGGAACCGGTATCAACCAAACAGGTGCCAACAATGGTTAAAGAGCCGCCGCCGTCAATGTTTCTGGCCGCGCCGAAAAAGTGCTTGGCCGGAAACAAGGCCGCCGGATCAAAACCGCCGGATAAAGTTCGACCGGAAGTCGGCATCGCCAAATTGTAAGCCCGCGCCAAGCGCGTAATTGAATCCAAAATGATAAATACATGTTGGCCCAATTCCACCAGTCTTTTTGCTCTTTCCAAAGCGATTTCCGCCGAACGGGTTTGCTCAATGGCCGCCTCGTCAAAATTGGAGGCAATTACTTCGCCCTTTCCGTTGGTCATATTGGCAATATGTTTACGGATATCCGTTACTTCTTCAGGCCTTTCACCGATTAAAACCGCCATCAAATGAATTTCCGGCCAATTTTTGGCCACTCCGGCGGCAATATCTTTAATCAGCCAAGTTTTGCCCGCCTTTGGCGGCGAAACGATTAAAGCCCTTTGTCCCCGGCCGATCGGCGAAATCAAATCAATCATCCGGGTAGTCAAAACGTCTTTTTCCGTTTCCAAAACCAGATGTTTGTCCGGAAAAATCGCGCTTAGGGATTCAAAATCGGGCCGGGACTTAAATTGGTCAACTTCAATCCCGTTAATTTTTTCCACTTTCAAAAGCCCCCAATAACGCTCGTTTTCTTTGGGCCGTCGCGCCTGGCCGCCAACCAAATCCCCCACTCTTAATTGAAACCTCCGAATTTGGGAAGCGGAAATATAAATATCTTTACTGGAGGGAATAAACTGGGGCCGAAGATAACCGTATCCGTTGTCCGAAGTATCCAAAACTCCTTCAACATATTCCGTCGGCACCCCGGCATCCGGAATTATTCTTTCATCCACCATTCCGTTAAAACCACCGAAAGAAGGCATCGCTTTAACCGGCCCCACTTTCGGCTCTTCAACAATTTTCGTTTCGGGAACAACGGTTGGCACCGGTTCTTTTAATTCTTTAGCTTCCGGTTCGCCAATAATATCCTCAACAGTAACCGGGGGTTCCGAAGACGGCTCCGCCGTAATTTTTTCGCTTTTGCTTTTTATACTTTTAACCATAGAAAAAATAAAAATTAAATAATGATAATAATGGCTACCATGAAGGTGTGTTGGTCAAAATATCAAAATATCAAATCTCCAAAAAAAGAAAATCCGGGAAACTTAAAATATATATTCCTTGAAGATGACTACTTGATTTAAACACAGCCGATTGCTTCTGTCAAGTAGGTTTTTCTTCCGTCCTTATTCTTAATCCCAAAGTGGAAAGTGATATGCCTGCCCAACATACCACCCTCCACCTTGAAATTAAAAAACAATTTTTATTTGAACCTAAAAACCGCCGTTGGTTTTTTTACTTTTTTTTATTAAAAATGGGCCCTTTTTTAAGGCCCAAAATCTCTTTCGGGCAGTTTCTATCCGTTCTTGAAATTATCTTGACAACGATTTAAAGAACTGTTATTTTCAAATTGGGTTTCAAGGTTTCCTGTCCAAACTTTCTAACCCAATTTAAGGGGCATCACTATTCGTAAGCTTCCAAATCAATACGAATGTCTTAGCGATAGTGATGCTCTTTTTTTGTTTACTTTTTAATTCCGGTTGGGTATTACCCCATCTTCATCACAATCAACCTGCCTTTAAGTCTGCCCAAATCGCTAAACAAATTCTTCTCCCAGGCTTCCGAATCCGCTTCCTCTTTTGCCCTTGAACGGACAAATTCTCTTTTAAAAAATTTCCCGATCAAAGAAATAAAATTTGATTTGGCCGTTTTCATCGCAAATTAAGTATACAATGTTTTGTCAAATATTTCTATCCTATA
>Ga0116142_10001649_pt1 | contig 26421 bp, 23 predicted proteins | sample AD_UKC033_MetaG_FD_89785 | JGI IMG/M metagenome (GOLD analysis project Ga0116142, IMG submission 89785) | Active sludge microbial communities of municipal wastewater-treating anaerobic digesters from USA - AD_UKC033_MetaG | ecosystem: Engineered > Bioreactor > Anaerobic > Digestate | place: USA... | reverse complement strand
TACTGCTCGTGCGCGCCGTCATGGACCTCTTCGAGATCGCGCGCAGACGCCTCCGCGACGAGCGCGACTCCTTCCGCGAAACCCTCGGCGAAAAATCGTTCACGGACGCGCTCAGCCGCCGCATCCGCGAACGAAAACGTTAGATCGAGGCGCGCGGCCCCATGAGACGCACTTCCACCAGCGACGGCCCCGCCGCAATCACCCGAATCCTGGTCCTCGCGCCCAACTGGCTCGGCGACGCCGCAATGTGTACCCCGGCCCTGCGCGCGTTGCGCCGCCGTTTTCCCGATGCCGAGATCACCGTGGCCGCCCGCCGCGCCGTGTGCGACCTGCTCGACGGTCTCCCCCACGTCACCCGCTGCGTCACGATGCCTCCGCGGCCCGCCCTCCACGAAATGACACGGCTCGCCCGCGCGCTGCGTCCCCATGCGCGCGACCTCGCCGTTATCTTCCCCCACTCGTTCCGCGCAGCGCTCCTCGCGCGGCTTGCAGGCGCGCAACTCCGCCTCGGCTACGCCCGCGGCGGGCGCACCCCCCTGCTCACGCACCCTGTCCCGCCCTATTGCGAGGACGGACACATCACCCCCGTCTACATGGCCCGCGAATACCTGGATCTCCTCGAACCGCTCGGATGCCAAGACAACGATGCCGGACTCGAACTCCACGCCGACCCTGACGCTGTCGCGAAAGTCCGGCTGGCCCTCGGCGACGCCGCCCCCGTCATCGGCGTCGCCCCCGGCGCCGCCTTCGGCCCGAGCAAGCGCTGGCCCGTCGAATGCTACGCCGAAGTCATGAACCGCCTCGCCGCCGAGGTCGGCGCGCGCTTCCTCGTCCTCACCGGCCCGGACGAGGCCGACGTGCGCGCGGCCCTCACGAAACAGACCTGTGCGCCCATCATCGACGGCCCCTTCCGCGCTTCGGGCGTCGCCCTGCTGAAGGCCCTGATCTCGCAAGCCGATCTGCTCCTCTGCAACGATACCGGCCCCCGCCACGTCGCTGTGGCCTTAAAGAAGCCCGTCGTCTGCATCATGGGCCCCACCTCGCCCCGATACACCGAAAGCCCCTGGGAACGCGGCTGCGTCCTCCGCGTCGAAGTCGACTGCGGCCCCTGCCAGAAACCCACCTGCAACACCGACCACCGCTGCATGACCCGCATCGACGTCGAATCCGTCATCGAAGCCGTCCTCGCGCACCTGCCCGCTCGGTCCGGGCACATGACGTGATACGCGCCGGCGTCACGCGCTAGAATAGGGGACAAATCCGTGACGCGCGCGCAAAGGGGACGCCCCGGGAAAGACGCGCGTTTTCGCGGGTAAGCAATCATTGGGCTCAAGGCGGAAGGTCTATATGTCGAAACGGTTGTTGCTCGTCGGCGGGGACCACTTTGCCGAAAAGGCGCGCGCCATCGACATTGATCCGGTGCGCTTCGCGGGGACTCCCGATCGCGACGCGCTCTTGCAGGCGGCGCGCGATCACCGCGTGGACGGCCTGCTGGCCTGCAACCACGCCGCACTCGCGCCCGTTGTCGAGGTCACGCACGCCCTGAATTTGCCGTGCCTTGGCCTCGAATGGCTTCAGCCGGGCGCGAAGCTCGAATGTCTCCAAGCCATGCGCGCGGCGGCGCTGCCCGTGGCGGCGTTCCATGTCGTCCCGCCGCAAACGGACGCCCCGGACCCAGCCGAAGCGATCGAGACGCCCGCCTGGGTCGAGACCTGCGCCGGCGGCGGCGCCGGGATGCGCTTTCGCGTCGAGCACGAGGCCGACTTCCCCCTCGCCTTCGTCAAGGCGCGCAAGATCGCGCCGAATGCGCCCGTGTGGGTCCAACGCGCATGGGCCGGCCCAGTCTATCGCCTGCTCGGCTTCAAGCGGGGCCGTGAATTCGCCGCAGTCGAAATCGTCGCGGAACAATTGTCGCCCGGGCCATTTCCGACCCCCCTCGGTCTCACGTATCCGCCAACGCTTTCCCAACACGACTACCAAGACATAATCGAGATCGCGGCCAAAGCCGCGCGGAATCTGCCCTGCGGTTGCGGCCTTGTCGCGCTGGAGCTCGCGCTCGACGGGGATGCGCCGCTGCTCATCGGCTGCGCCGCCGCCCCCGTTGCCCACCCCGCATACAACGACCTCCTTGTCGAGGCGCTCGGCATCGACCTCGAACGCGACTGCCTGCGTGTGGCGGTCGGCGACATGCCCCTCGAGACGCCCCGCCGCGCGCTGGCCGCCGCCGTCCGATGGATTCCCTCCCACAGCGGCGTCATCGAGACGATTTCCGGTGTCGAGCAGGCGCGGAACGCGCCGGGGGTGCGAAAGGCGACCCTCGCCGCGGCCCCAGGCCACGCGCTCGGCCACGTCGTCGACGAAGAATCGCGCGACCGCATCGGGTACGTGCTCGCCGTCGGCGCGCGCCGCGAGGACGCCCTCGCGCATGCCGCCGAGGCCGTCGCGCTCATTCGAATTGCGACCCGCCAGACGGTGGCGTGAACGCCGAAACCGCGAGGTCGTCATCGAGCCGCCACCGCCCCTGCCGCGTCGAGCCTTCCAGCGCCTCTTCAAGCCGGCGCAGAAACTGCGCACGCGGCATCGCGACCCCGCCCAGCCGCCGCAGGTGCGGATTCGGCAACTGGCAATCGATCACCGATATGCCCCAGCGCGCGCATTGCCGCGCAAGCGTCGTGATCGCCGCCTTCGAAGCGTCCGTCACGCGCGTGAACATGGACTCGCCGAAAAAGCACGCCCCCAGCGACACCCCGTAGATACCCCCCGCCAGTCGCCCCTCGTGCCACGCCTCGACCGAATGCGCGTAACCCTGCTCATGCAACTGTGTATACGCCGCGATCATGTCGCGCGTGATCCACGTCCCCCGCTCGCGCGGCCGTGTCGCCTTCGCGCAGCCGCGAATCACCTCCGCGAACGCCGCGTCGGCCGTGAAGCGGAACTTCCCCTGTCGCAGCACCCGCGCCAGGCGCCGCGACACGTGCAATTGCTCCGAGAAGATGACCATGCGCGGGTTCGGCGACCACCAGAGGATCGGCTCGCCGTCCGAATACCACGGGAAGATGCCGCACCGATACGCGAGCAATAGCCGCTCCGGGCTCAAGTCGCCGCCCACCGCAAGCAAGCCCTCCTCCGCCAATTCCGGCGGCGGAAACGCCAGGTCGCGCGTAAGTCGGAATATCGGCATGACGCCTCGCTCTCGTTACCGCATCCCGATCCGTGTACCTTTACTGCAGGAGTATCGGCCCCAAGTCGACCGCCGCGGCGGGAGGCAGGCTTACCTCCGGCAAATCGACGGCCTCGCCGCTGTCCAACTTCAGCTTCACCACAAAACGCCCCGGAGGAATCGGAGCAAACTCCACGCGCCCCGTTGCATCCGCATCCGCTTCGCCCGGCCACCACGCGCCCCGCGTCGGATGGAACAGCATCAGCCCCGCGTTGCGCCCCGCCGCCGGCGCGCCGTCGCGCAGGATCAGCGTCGCGGCCAACGACGCCGCGCGAACCATGACAATGTCCGTCTCATCCGTCACGTTTCCCGTGTGCGGCAACACTTCGAGAAAATTGTTGGCGAAGTACCGCAATTCCGGGTCCCACGCCCGCAGACAAACACGCTGGTCGGCGGGAAACAGCAAGTGCGACCGCCCGTCATCCCCCGTGAGCGGCCCCGTGGCGATCGGCGCGTCAAAAGCATTCGGCTGCAACGTGGCGATCGGCGCCATATTCGCCAAGGGGCGGCCCTCGAGGTCCACCGTGCGGATGTAACCCTTGACTTGGCCCCTCGTAGCATGGGCATCCTGCCCATGTTCTGCCCCCGTGGCATGGGCATCCTGCCCATGTTCTTCCCCAGTAGCATGGGCATCCTGCCCATGTCCTTTCGGCGCAGGAGCCTCGCTCCCGCACCCAATCAGCACGATCACCACCGCCGCCGCGGCCCACGGCCTCATGCGCCGTTCTCCTGATTCGCCGAGGCAAACTGCACATCGTACAGGCGCTTATACAGCCCGTCGCGCGCCAGAAGTTCCTGGTGCGTCCCCTGCTCCGCCACCACGCCCTCGTCAATGACCAGAATGCGGTCCGCCCGCTGAATGGTGGACAGCCGATGGGCGATAACAATCGCGGTGCGGCCCGCCACAAACTCGTCCAGCGCCTCCTGGATCAGCCGCTCGCTTTCCGAATCGAGGCTCGATGTCGCCTCGTCGAGGATCAGAATCGTCGGGTCTTTCACGATGGCCCGCGCGATCGCCAGACGCTGCCGTTGCCCGCCCGACAACGTCAGGCCCGCCTCGCCGATGCGCGTCGCGTAGCCCTGCGACAGCCGCACGATAAACTCGTGGGCGTGCGCAGCCCGCGCCGCCGCCTCCACCCGCTCATCCGAGAAATCCGCGCGGCCAAACGCGATATTGTCGCGAATGGACTCGTCGAAGAGGATCGTGTTCTGCGTCACGAGGCTGATCTGCTCGCGCAGACTCGAAAACGTCGCACGCCGAATGTCCACCCCGTCAAACGTGATCGCGCCCCCCGTCACGTCGTAGAAACGCGGGATCAACTTTGTAACCGTGCTCTTGCCCGCGCCGCTGAACCCGACCAATGCCACCATCTCCCCCTTCTTCACCTCGAAGCTAAGCCCGCGCAGCACCTCCGCGCCGCCGTCATAGGCGAAATGCACGTCCTCGAAGCGCAGCCGATCCCGCAACGGCGGCAGGTCCGCGGCGTCAACCGCCTCCCGCACGTCCGGCTCAAGATCGATGAACTCGAAGACCCGCTCCGCACTCGCGATGCTCGTCTGCACCATGTTGTTGACCGCCGACAGCTTCCGGACCGGATCCAGCATCATCGCCAGCGCGAAATAGAGTTGCACCAAGTCCCCCGCATCGAGCCGTCCGTCCACGACCCGCTTACCGCTCATCAGCACGAAAATGATCAACCCAACGACGAGTATCAACTCCGTCAGCGGACCCGTCGCCGCGCTGTCCCGGATCATCTTCATCAGGAACCGCTTCAACTTCTTGATCTCGCCCTTGACCCGCCCGATCTCGTACGCCTCCATGCCGAAACCCTTCACGATCGTGATCCCCGTGACGGTTTCATTCACCACCGACGCCATCGACCCAATCTTCTGCAACGATCGCCGCACGCTCTTCCGTACGCGCATCCCAATATACGCCAGCACGTAGGCCATCGGCGGCAGCACACACAGCCCGATGAACGTCAGCGCCGGATCCACCGCTATCGCGATAACCAGGAACGTCAGCGCCTTCAGCGGCTCGCGCAGCACCTTCTCGAATACCCCGAGCAAACCCCGGTTCACCATGAAGATGTCATTCGTGAACCGCGAAAGGATATCCCCCGAACTGCGCGTCTCGAACAGCCCCACCGACTGCCGCATCAGGTTCTCGTACATCTCCTCCCCCAGATCCGTCGTAATGTACGTGCAGATCGCCCCCGCGAAATACTCCTGAAGAAAGCGCGCCCCGCCGATAACCACCGCCAGCACCATCACGATCGCGCACGCGATCCGCAGCGCCCGCATCTTATCCTCGCGCATCGAACGCACCAGCGCCGCCGCCCGCGCCTCCAGCCCCCGCGGCGCCCAACCCACGTGGTCCTCAAGCCACGCGTTGCCGCCGCGGATGTCCTCGATCAGCCGTTCCCCCGGATCAATCCGGGCGGCCTCGCCCGGCTTCGGCGGCGCGGGCTCGTAGAACGTGATCTTCACCACCGTCCCGATGCTGACCAACATCCCCCCGAACGAAACCGCGATCACCAGCGCGAAAAACAGCGCCAAAAGCAGCCGGCCCTTATACCGCCAGGCATACCCCATCAACCGCCGGTACACGCCCCAGGCGGTTCCGCGAGCCCGCGACGCGGGCACACCCGTTACATCCGATTGCGCGCCGAGATCGACCATAAAAACCCTTGCCCGACCGGGGACTGGCACAAGCGAGTCTTCGAGACGTGCCTGTCCCCGATCCTAAGTGCTGAAGCTGCCTGACCGCAAATCCGGCTGCGACACAATAACTCTATACCGTGCGCATCATCCGTTCTTTCCCGCAATCCGGACAGGGCAGCGACTCAGGTGTCCGCGTTTCTATTGGACGAGATGGAGACATAGAAACCGCGACTTCGCTGTTCCAGGCATCCTCCTTTACCTTGGGGCGAAGTCGTCCCATTCCAGACCCAATTGACGGATACTCGCGCGTACGGTTCCAAGCTTCAAGTCTTTGGCGCCCCAGTCGGGAATCACCGTCGCACGGTCCTTGTCGGGATTCTTCCATTTGCGATGCGAACCGGAACCCCTGCGTTCAATCTCCACGCAGCCAAGTTCACGCAGCCGCTTGGCCAATTCCCGATACGTCATGACACAGCCGTAAGACAATCGAAGGTGATGGGCGCATCAGGGGTCGATTGCACGAGCACCGAGGGAAGGGCTTTGCCGAGATCGTCATAGAGTTCCAAGGTGGCATCGAGCGCATCCCGGACATTTTCCAGCACTTCGTCAATGGAATCGCCCTCAGTAAGCAGTTCAGGCAGGACGGGACTCGTAACGGTAAAACCGCCTTCAGGCTGCGGCGTGAGCACCAGCGGTATTCTGGCAATACGACTCATCGCTTTCCCTTCATCCTTTCTTACGCACCCGGCCTCTCGGCCAATGCGTCCTTCTCGGCGCAACAACCACCCCAATATACCAGAAACTCGCGCCTACAGAGATATCACGTCTCCCAGTCGGCGAAGCGCCCGCGCACCAGCAGGTACAGGAAGAACGGGCCGCCGATCAGCGTCGTAATGATACCGATCGGAATTTCCCCCGCGACCGGCACCTTCCGCGCCGCGAGGTCGCACAAGCAAAGGAACGCCCCGCCGGAAAGCAGGCTGACCGGCATGAGCAGCCGGTGCCCCGCCCCCGTGAACGCGCGCACCGTGTGCGGCACGACCAGTCCCACGAAACCAATCGGGCCAACCTCGGAAACAATGACCCCCGTGATGAACGATCCCAGCAGGAGCACGGTCAATTGAAGCCGCGTGATATTCACGCCGCGGCCCGCGGCCATTTCTTCGCTGAACCCGAACTGGTCGAGTTTGCCCGCCTGCGTCAGCAGCCACAAACACGCGGGCACCACGCCGATCGCCAGTACCGCCACAGGGCGATACCCGACGATATCGACGCCGCCCATCAGCCAGCGGTCCATATCGATCAGCCGCTCAGGCCGCGCGAAGTAACGGGTCAGCATAATCCCGGAATTCGCGATGATGCCCAACGTCACGCCGGTCAGCAAGAGCACCGCCGGCGTCGGGCGCGCGCGACGCGACGCCACGAGGAAGATGAGCAGCACGTCCGCCGCGGCGAAAAGAAACGCAAACGCCTGGACCATCGGCACGCCGATCACGCTGTAAGGCAGCCGCCCGAAATCGATGAGCACCAGCGCCGTATACGTGCCGAAAGACCCCGCGCCCGCAAGGCCAAGCGTGTACGGCGTCGCTAGCGGGTTGCGCAACAGCGCCTGGAACGCGCAGCCGACAAGCGCCAGCCCCGCCCCCGCCAGAAACGCCGCCAGCGTGCGCGGCAGGCGCAGACTGAACAGGATGTACGCGGCATCCTCGATGGACTCACCCGCGCGCCACTGTCGCAGCAGATGCAACGGACCCAACGGCTCGGGCCCGATGCTCAGGCTCGCCGCGATCACGATGACGCACAGCGCCGTCGCCGCAAGCACGGCATGGCCGGCGGAAACCCGGCGCGTCATGGCGCGCCCTCCGGCGGTTCCGCGTACACGAGCGGCGTCCCCGTGAACGGGTGCGCGCCCACCCGAATCCGCGCGCCGTAAGCCGCGCTCAAGGTCTCCTCGCGGAGCACCGCCTCCGGCGCGCCGCACGCAGCCACCGCGTGTTCGCGCGACAGAAGCACCATCGTGTCGCAGAAACGCGCCGCCAGATTCAGGTCGTGGGTCACCACACCGACGCCGTAGCCGTCCCCCGCGAGCCGCGCCAGCAGCGTGAACACCTCCGTCTCGTGGTGAATATCAAGCGCCGCGGTCGGCTCGTCGAGCAGCAATAACTCGGGTTCCTGCGCCAGGATGCTCGCCAGCAGCACACGCTGCCGCTCGCCGCCCGACAGTTCCATGAAACTGCGATGCCGGATATCATCCGTGGCCGTGTCGCGCATGCAACGCCGCGCGACCTCAAGGTCATGCGAGCTCGGTCCCGCCAGCGCCCCGACGTGCGGATACCGCCCAAGGCACACCACCTCGAACGCGCTCAGCAAAAAGACCGGCTGCACCCCCTGCGGCAGAAACGCCAACGAACGCGCCCGCTCCCGGGGACGAAACGAAGCCAGCGGACGCCCATCGAGCGTCACGCGCCCCGACCCCGGTTCCAGCAGACCGCAAAGCAGCCGCAGCAGCGTGCTCTTCCCCGAACCGTTCGGCCCCACGATCCCCGCGACCGCGCCCCCGCGCACCGTGGCCGCCACGTCGCGCAACACGGGCGCGCCCGGTTCATAGGCGAACGCCACGGATTCGGCGGCAAGACAGCGGTTCATTCCGGCAACTCGGCCTCGGGATGTAACAGCGCCGCGAGACGCCCGGCCACGTCGACAATGCGCGGCCCCGGTCGCAGCGCGTGTGCTTCCGTGACCAAGTATACTCGCCCGTCGCGCACCGCCGGCAAGGTCGGCATCGCCCCCCAATCGGCCACGAACGCCGCGCGGTCGCGCGCGCTCAGCGTCTCGCCCGCGTGAAATTCGAGGATGACCTCCGGCGCGCGCGTCACGACCGTCTCCTTTGACGCCTCGAAATACGGCGCGGCTTCCTCCGCGAAGACGTTGTCCCCGCCCGCGCACGCCACCACCTCCGAAATAAACGAACTCCCGCCCGCCGTCTGAAGCGCGTGCAAGTCATGAGTTGATCGCCCGGTAATAACGAGCACCCGCGGACGCGGCCGGCCCGCCACCGCCCCGCGCACCGCATCGAGCCCGTTCCTGATCGCCGCCCGCAGGCCATCCGCCGCCGCGACGCACTCCAATGCATCCCCGACCCTGCCAATGCCCGCGTCGATGGTCGCGAGGCTGTCCATCGCGACCACAAGCGTCGGCAGGCCGCGCGGCCCGGCGAAGTCCATAACCTTCGGGTATTGCCCCGCCAGCAGGATGAGTTCCGGACGAATGATCGAGAGTCGTTCGAGATTCGGGTCGATATACCCCCCGACCCGCGGCAGGCGCGCGACTTCCGCCGGATAATCGCTGAACGAGTCCACCCCGCTCAGCCGATGCCCCTGCCCCAGCGCGAAAACCGTCTCCGTGATATTCGGACCCATCGACACGACGCCCCCCCGAGGCAACGTCTCGCCCCCGCAACCCATCAGCGCCAGGAGCCCAAGAACGCAAACGCGCGCGATCGCCCGATCGCGCTTCCTGAAGCAGAGCTTCGCGCCGCCTGTGTACGGCTCCCGCCGCATACGCACTCCCCTTCGAGAACGCCGCTACGCCCGGTACAGGCTGTGCCCGATCCCGATGGCGGCGCGACAGCGCTCCACCATATTAAGCGCCACCGGCGTCACCTGCTTCGCGTTCGCCCGAAGGAAGTCGCACACCGACGCCTCGTCGTTCCCCGGCGCGTTGTACCGCTCGATGATCGGCGCGTTAAACGCGGACACGTACTCCGCCAGCGTCTGCTTCAACGTGCCGTAGAACTTCTCCTTGCGCCGGTACTTGCCCACAAAATCAAGATACACCTCCTCCGGTGCGAGCAAATGCAGCAGCCGGTACAACACCCCCACCCCGCCCGGCATGCGCGGCACGATGATGTCCGGGTCGTTGCTCTCCACCTCCAGCGGCAGCGGATCCGTCGAAGTCTCCACCCCGCGAATCTTCTTCAGCACCGTCTCCGGTTCATCGAGCAAATCCAGCGTATTGTGCTCGCTCTTCCCCATCTTCGACGCCCCATCGAGCCCAGGCAGCCGCAAGGCGTCGCGACCCACCGGATGCGGCACGTGCAGCGTGTCGCCGAAGCGGCTGTTGAACCGCTGCGCGATATCGCACGCCATCTCCACGTGCTGCCGCTGATCGTCGCCCACCGGCACCTTGTCCGCTCGCACTATCAGAATATCCGCCGCCATCAGCACCGGATACCCAAGCAGCCCATACGAAAGCGGATTGCCCTCCGACTTCGGATCCTCCTGCAGCTTCGTCAGCTTATCCTTGTACGTCGTCCCCCGTTCCAGAAAGCCGATGTTCGTGATCATGCCCAGAAGCAGCATCAACTCCGCCGTGCACGGCAGATCGCTCTGACGATAGATGACCGACTTCTCCGGGTCGAGCCCGCACGCCACATACGTCCGCAGCATCTCGATCGTCTGACCGTAAAAGTCCTCCCGCTCCGTAATCGTCGTCAGCGCATGATAATCCGCAATAAAGTAATAACAGCACTGGCCCTCGTCCTGGAGCCGGATGAAATGCTGGATAGCCCCGAAATAGTTCCCATAATGCAGCCGACCCGTCGGGCGAATCCCCGACAAGATCACTTCCCGCTTCTCAGACATGCCTTTCCTTTCCTTGATTACCGGCAAAAGTGGAATTCATTGACCGCGAGAACCACAGCATAGCGAATGCGCCCCCCCCGAATCCAGGAAAACCCGCGAAATATCCGTTGCCGCCAATCTCCCGGCCCAATGGCTCGGTCAGACGACCGACCACAACAGTGTCTCCGCTTCCGCTATTGCCCGCACGTCGAGAAAGCCGCCTGAGAGCGCGCGTCGGAGACCTTGGTCCCATCGGTCCTCTTAGTCCCTTCGGCCCTCTTAGTCCCTTCGGCCCTCTCGGTCCCTTCGGTCCTCTCGGTCCCTTCGGTCCTCTTGGTCCCTTTGGTCCCTTTGGTCCTTTTGGTCCTTCTTGGCCGCGCCCCGTCCATACCGTCCATCCCGTCCATTTTCAAGCCCGCTACTGCTTCCCCCCGCCCAACGCCCTCTCCGCCCCCGCCGGAGCCGCCTCCGGCAGCCCGACGAACCCGTTCTGGTTGTTATAGACGAACGGGCGTCCGTCCACCGTGCGCGGCGGCGCCGGCAGGTACACCGGCGCCAGCGCATCCAGCGTGGGCGGATAATACCCCGTCGCCGTGCCGTACCGATGGATAGCCCCCCGGATTTCCTCGATCTTCTGCAAGTCCGCCGGATTCGGGCCGGTCAGCGGCCGGTCCAACACCCGCCCCGTAGTCGGGTCATAACCATAAGGCGTACCGTCCGCCTTCAGCGGGATACCCGGTAGAAACGCCGGCACGAGCGCATCCAGCGTCGGCGGAAAAACTCCATGCTCCGCCTGATACGTCTGCACCGCGTTCTGGATCCGCGCGCGCGCCGTGTCCTGCTCCGCACGCTCCAAATGCCGCGTCGCCGCCGTGGCCGCCTGCCGCTGCAACTCCGCCTGCGTCGCCGCGACCGTGACCACCTCCACGCCGCACCCCCACGCAAACAGCGCCGAAAGCGTCGCTATGGCGATCACCCGCATAAAACCATCTCCATAGGAGCGGGGGCATCTTGCCCCCGATTAGCATGTTGTGGCCGGTCTCCCGACCGCGCCACCGGCCCGACCACGCGCCGCGCGTGGTCTCCATACCGCCCTTCCAGTATACCACGCCCCACGAATTGCGCCGCCCGCCCGCTCCGCTGCTATACTGCCCCCGCAACAGCAACACAACGCCGCCGGAGAAGCTAAATCATGAACAAGTACGCCATTTCGGCCGCCCTCATTCTTGGCCTTGCCCTCGTTTCCGCCTCGGTAATCGCCGCCATCGACACCCACCGCGACGCCGCGAACCAGGTCGCCGGCCTGCTCCACATGGACCGCCTCATCGAGCAGTCCTACGAACAGACCATCGACGCCCAAATCATCGCCAACCCCGATCTCAAGCCCTACCGCGAACTCCTCCTCGACTTCTTCCGCCGCCACATGAACTGGGACGCCCTCAAGGAGGACCTCCTCGACCTCTACGTCGAATCCTTCTCCGAAGCCGAACTCCACGACCTCATCGCATTCTACAGCACCGACACCGGCCAAAAAGCCGTCCTCGTCATGCCCGACCTCCTCCGACGCGGCGCCGAACTCGGCGTCCAGCGCGTCCAGGAGCACCTCCCCGAACTCGAAAACCTCCTCCACGAACGCGCCCAGCGCGGCCAGTAGACGTTATCGCCCCAGCGCGTTGAGGACCCGATGGTGCATGATCTCCGCCATACGCGCGTCCACCCCGAGCGGCTCGGCGATCCGGTAAGCCACGCCCGGAAACCGCGCCGCCGCTTCCGCGGCGAACCGCGGAATATCCTGCATACTGTGCCGGCCCGGCGACAGAAAGTAGGGCAATACGATGATTTGCCGCGCCCCCCGCGCCACGCACCGCGCGAACGCCTGCGCAATCGTCGGTTTCGCCAGTTCCATGTGCGCCGGCTCGACATTGCGCATCCCCGTCGCCTCCGCATAGACCCGGCACACCTCGTAAAGCATCGCGTTCGCCGCCTCAAGCCGCGAACCATGGTCCACGACAATAACGCCAACGTCTTCCGTGACATTCGTCATTTCAAGCGTTCCCATCTGCCCGAGTTCCAGTAACTTCCAGAACCAACACCCGAACCCCGCGCCCTGATTCCTGCCCCCTCCCCCTCGTACTCGTGATCGTAATCGTAATCGTAATCGTAATCGCCCTCATCCCGCCTCCAAACCTGCCCCACCTCCGATCAACCCAACGCTCCCCCAATTGTCGCCTTGATTCCCTCCCGCCGCCCTGATAGAATCCGCAACGTACTGAAACGTTTCGACCGAAAGGGCGTGGCCCCGAAAATTGAAAAGGCCATGAAACAGCAAGCCCTTCTCATCACGGTGAGAAGGGCTTTTTTTGTGTGACCGGAATGGCGACGCAGAACGACAACACCTCCTCCGAAAAGACCGTGCTCATGGACGCCCAGGCCATGCGCGAGGCCCTCGAACGCATGGCCCGCGCCATCATCGACGCCAACGAGGACATCGAGTCGCTCGTGCTCCTTGGCATCCTCACGCGCGGACGTCCCCTCGCGGACCGGCTTGCGGACACCATCGCCGAAATGGCCCATTTCCGGCCACCAGTCGGTTCCCTCGCCACCACGCTCTACCGAGACGACCTCCGCGCCGGCGTCGGCGAGGCCAAACTGGGCGGGACCACCCACTTCGATTTCAGCGTGGACAACCGAACCGTGGTCCTCGTCGACGACGTCTTGGCCGCCGGACGCACCATCCGCGCCGCCCTCGACGAAGTCATGGACTATGGCCGCCCGAGGCGCATCCAACTCGCGTGTCTCGTGGACCGCGGCGGCCGCGAACTGCCCATACAGCCCGATTACCTCGGATGGACCGTCGCCACGCATCCAAACGACTGGGTGACGGTCCGCCTGAAGGAGATCGACGGAGAGGACGCGGTCCTCGAGGAACGCCGCGCCCGAACAACCACAGAGGGAGGAGAATAACGCGCCATGAGGGAGGCGCCATCGACGGTCTGGACGCGCAAGGACCTGATCGGCATCGAGGACCTTGCACGAGACGAGCTCGAACTAATCCTCGATACCGCGCCCCAGTTCGTCGAGATTTCGCGGCGCGAGAGCGGGATCAAGAAGGTGCCCCTATTGCAGGGACGCCTCGTCGTCAATTGGTTCCACGAGCCCAGCACGCGCACCCGAACCTCGTTCGAACTCGCGGCAAAACGGCTCAGCGCCGACACGCTCGCGATTACCTCCAGCAGTTCGAGCGAGGTCAAGGGCGAATCGCTCCACGACACCCTCGCCAACATCGAGGCGATGCACACCGACATCATCGTGATCCGACACAGTTGCGCGGGCGCGCCCCACATCCTCGCGCGCCGGCACCGATCCCACATCGTCAACGCCGGCGATGGCCGCCACGAACACCCCACCCAAGCCCTGCTCGATGCATTTACCATGCGCCGGCACGTGCGCAAACTACGCAATGATCCCGACGCCGGCCTTGACGGCCTGCGCGTCTCCATCATCGGCGACGTCGCCAACAGCCGCGTCGCAAGAAGCAACATCTGGTGCCTCAACAAGCTCGGGGCCGAAGTGACCCTTTGCGGCCCGACCACGCTCATGCCCGTCGCCGTCGATCGCATGGGTGTCCGCGTCACCTCCCGGCTCCAAGAGGCCCTCGAAGGCGCGGACGTCATCTACGCCCTCCGCATCCAACTCGAACGCCAGCAACGCGGCCTCTTCCCCAGCATCCGCGAATACATCCGACTCTTCCGCATCGACAACGATTCGCTGCGCCACGCCCCCGCCCACGCCCTCATCATGCATCCCGGACCCATCAACCGCGACCTCGAACTCGCCACCGAAGTCGCCGACGGGCCCCGCAGCGTGATCCTCGAACAGGTCAGCAACGGCGTCGCCATTCGCATGGCCGTCATGCACCTGCTGGCCAACAGCCCCCGCGCGCAGGCCGCCGCGTCGGCCCCCCAGACACAGGCAAGACAAGGACTCGGTTCATGACCCTCGCTATCGTGAATGGACATCTCATTGACCCCGCCGCTGGAACCGCTGCGCCGCTCGACCTCCTCATCGACGGATCCGTGGTCGCCAAAATCGGCACGGGCCTCACCGGTGACCAGGTCATCGACGCCTCCGGCTGCGTCGTCTGCCCCGGACTCGTCGACATCCACGTCCATTTCCGCGAGCCCGGCTTCGAATCGAAGGAAACCATCCAGACCGGCTGCCGCGCCGCCGCCCGCGGCGGCGTCACCACCGTCGTCACCATGGCCAACACCGCGCCGCCCATCGACAACGCCGGCATGGTCGAGTTCGTCCAGCGCCGCGCCCGCGAGGAAGGCTGCATCAAGGTCCGGCCCGCCGCCTGCGCCACGAAAGGCATGAAAGGCGAGGAACTCACCGAGATGGCCGAACTGCATGACGTGGGGGCCGTCGCCGTCACCGACGACGGACGCGATATCCCAAGCAGTTGGACCATGCGCCGCGTACTCGAATACGCGAAGATGGCCGGACTCCCCGTGCTCGCCCACTGCGAGGACCCCACACTCGGCGCCGAAGGCGCGATGAACGAAGGCTTCAACAGCACCAAACTCGGCATCCCCGGCATCCCCAAGGCCGTCGAGGAAATCGCCATCGAACGCAACATCCGCATCGCCGAACTGACCGGCGCCCATCTCCACATTCAGCACGTCACCACCGCCGAAGGCGTGAACATCATCCGCCGCGCAAAGGCCAAGGGCATCAACGTCACGTGCGAGACCTGCCCCCATTATTGGACCCTTACCGACGACGCCGTCCTCGAATTCGACACCAACGCCAAGATGAACCCGCCGCTCCGCGAAGCCGAAGACGTCGCCGCCATCATCGAGGGGCTTAAGGACGGCACAATCGACTGCATCGCCACCGACCACGCACCACACACCGCCACCGAGAAGAACGTCGAGTTCGGCTTCGCCCCGTTCGGCATCGTCGGACTCGAAACCCTCCTCGGACTCACCATCACCGACCTCGTCGCGCCCGGCCACCTCAGCATCGAACGCGCCATCGCCCTAATGACCTGCGAGCCGTCCCGCATCTGCGACCTCGGCGTGGGCGTCCTGCGCGAAGGCGGCCCGGCGGACGTCTGCGTCTTCGACCCGAACGCCGAATGGACCGTCGATCCCGAGCGCTTCGCTTCCCGCAGCCGGAACACCCCCTTCACTGGCCGCCGCCTCCGAGGCCTCGTCAAACACACCGTCTGCGACGGCCGCCTCGTCTACTCCGCCTGAACCAACACGACCCGCAAACATCCCTCTCCCCGAGGCCAAGGATCAGCCTGAGGACTCCCCTACTCCTACTCGTGCTCGTGCTCGTGCTCGCGTTCGTAATCGTAATCGTAATCGTAATCGTAATCGATCCCCTCTCCCCGCGCGAGAAGCGTGTCCATCCCGTCCATCCCGTCCATCCCGTCCATCTCTCGTCCATCCCGTCCATCCCGTCTCCCCGAGGGCGAGGGTCAGCCTGAGGACTCCAGTTCCTCCCCCCCACCCTCCTCCGCGGCCCAAGGCCCGCCCATGAGGTACTCCAACTCCGCCGCGCCCAAGTGCCGGTCCCGAGCCGCGCGAACCTGCTCCAATTCAAAATCGAGCAGCGTCTGCACCGCGCCGAGCACGTCGAGAAACTCCGCCCCCGCGCTCCCCGGCGCGAAAGCGACGGCGTATCGGTCCTGGAGGCTCTCGAAGGCCTGGCGCGCCTGCGGCGTCAGCGTTTCCTCGTACAGGCGGTATCTGCGTTCGGCATCCTCGATGCGAAACAGCGCCATGCGAGCCGCCGCCTCCAATTCCAGCGCGCGCCGCTCCTTCTCGTAACCAACGGCTTCCTCCAGCAACCGCGCCTCCGCGACCCCGGCCCGCACGCGCTTCCGCCAGATCGGCACATTCACGCCCAGCGACACCATGATCGAGTCTTCCCGATCCTTGAATTCCGGCATGCCGCCGCCGCTGGGCTGGACCGTCGGCATGCCCGTCCCTCCCATGCCGCCCGTCAGCGAACTCATGCCGGCATACGACCCGCCGCCGTCGCTCTCGCGCATCTCCTTCCCCTTCGCGAACACGTATTCAACCCCGAGAGTGAAATCGGGCCGCCCCTTTTTCCGCGCCAACTCCCCTTGCAGCCTGCGGCTCTCGATCATATGCGTATAAGCGGCCAAGTCCGGGTTCGCAACGCGCACCCGCGCCAACACTATGGCCGCGGGCGGCGCCGACGGCGCGAATTCCGCCGGCGACGGCCACGGTCGCTCCTCGAACACCGGACGCCCCAGCGCCTCGTTAAGCGAGGCCATAAGCGCCGGACGCATCTGCTGCAATTCCGCGTAGCGGTCGTCCAGCTTCGCCTTCTCGATCGACACACGCAGCAGTTCGTCGTCGTTCGCGAGCCCCAGCGCAAGCTTCACGCGGACAATGTCCTCCATGTACCCGATCACCTCGGCCTGCGACTCCGTAACCCGAAGGTTTTCGGCGAGAAACGCGTACTCGAAATACGCCTGCTTCACCGCCGCAATCACCCGGTTGCGCGCGTCATAAAACCGCGCGATCGCCGCGTCCGCCTCCGCCGCCGCCTGAGCGCCTTGCGTCCGAAGCGTGCCGAACCACGGGAACCGCTGCGACAGCATGACGCGCGCGCGCTCCATTTCCGACTGAAACACCTGCGTATAACTCAGCATCGGGTCATCGAGCGAAGTCGCCTGCGGAATCCGTTCGAGTCCCGCGAGCCACTCCGCATGAAGCGCCCGGAGACCCGGGTGCCGCTCCGCCGCCTCCATCAGGCACGCGTGCAACTCGTCGTTGCCCGCGAAAAACGCCGGCGCATCGACAGGCAACGCGGCCTCTCCCGCGGCCACCGCCGACATCAATAACGCAATAGCAGGCATGATTTGCATACCTATGAACGCGACGCGGATTCGGACTGCGCAAGCTTGCTTGCGCTCTCGTTCCGGGCAGCTTGCTGCCCGGGAGACTTCGGACGGCGCCGCGTCGCCTGCGCTTTCGTTCCGTATCCGCATCGGACCGCCGGTCCGGGTCATTGTCATGGCGCGTCTCCCTTCGGGCCGCCAATCGCGCCCGCACGGAATTGTACCTCTTTTATCCAGCAGTATAACACCGGAACCAGAAACAGCGTGATCAACTCGATGGTCATACCGCCGAACGATGGAATCGCCATCGGCACCATAATATCCGAGCCGCGGCCCGTCGAGGTAAGCACCGACAACAAGGCAAGCACCGTCGTCGCGGTCGTCATCAGGCAGGGCCGGATGCGGCGCAGCCCCGCCTCGAGCGTCGCCTCCCGGATTTCCCGGATCGATCCCACGCGCCGCTTCGCGAAACTCTGGTCGAGATACGTCGCTATCACCACCCCGTCGTCCGTCGCCACCCCGAACAGCGCGAGAAACCCGACCCAGATCGCCACGCTCAGGTTGATCGCGTGCACCTGGAACAACTCGCGCAGGTTGACCCCGGACAGACTGAAATCGAGGAACCACGGCTGTGCGTAGAGCCACATCAGCAGGAAGCCGCCCGAGGCCGCTACGGCCAGCCCCGCCCACACCAACAGCGTCGTCACATACGAACTGAACTGAAAATAAAGTATCAGGAAGATGATGAACAGCGCCAGCGGGATCACGATCGACAGCGTCTTCTGCGCGCGAACCTGATTCTCATAGTTTCCTGCGAACGTGTAACTTACCCCTGCGGGTAGCGCCCACGCCCCAGACGCCAGTTGCTGATCGAGATACTCCCGGCAACGCTCCACCACGTCCACTTCCGTCTGTCCCGCCTCCTTGTCGAACAACACGTAGCCGACCAGGAACGTGTCCTCGCTCTTGATGGCCATCGGCCCCCGCACGTACCGAATTTCCGCAAGTTGCACCAGCGGTATCTGCGCCCCGTCCGCCGACGGCACAAGTATCCGGCCCAGCGTCTCGATCTGATCGCGCAACTCGCGCAGGTAACGCACCCGCACCGGGTACCGCTCGCGGCCCTCCACCGTCGTCGTGATCCGCATCCCGCCGATCGCCGTCTCGATCACGTCCTGCACGTCACGCACGCGCAGCCCGTAACGCCCGATCGCCTCCCGGTCGATGTCTATCTCCAGGTACGGACTCCCCACGATCCGGTCCGCGATCACCGTAGCCGACGCGACACCCGGCACTTCCTTCAGCAGCCCCTCGATCGCGATCCCGACCCGCTCGATAGTCTCCAGATCGGGTCCTTTCACCTTCACCCCCATCGGCGCGCGCATGCCGCTCTGCAGCATCACGATCCGTGCCGCGATCGGCTGGAGCTGCGGCGCCGAAGTCGTCCCTGGAATTTCCGCCGCCTTCACGATCTCGGCCCAGATATCGTCCGCACTCTTGATTTCATCCCGCCACTGACGGTAGGGCCGCCCGCGCGCATCCGGAATCAGGTTCCCGTCCGCGTCCCGCGCGTAGTCCCCGCGGACCGCGTCGTACCGGAACATGATCATCCGACCCGCGGCGTCCGTCACGTACTCCGGCTTGTAGTTGATCACCGTCTCGATCATGCTGATCGGCGCGGGATCCAGCGGGCTTTCCGCGCGGCCGATCTTCCCAACCACCGACACCACCTCCGGGATGCCCGCGATCGCCTGGTCCTGCTTCTGGATGATGTCCAGCGCCTCGCCCACCGACGCATGCGGCATCGTCGTCGGCATGTACAGAAACGACCCCTCGTCCAGCGGCGGCATGAACTCACGACCGAAACCCGGGAAGGCGTGCGCCAACGCCGACCACGGGCGCGACGTCCGCACCGTCTCCGCCGGAACGCCGATGCGCTCCGCCGCCACCGGAATAAACCCGAACACGCGCGCGAAGCCAAGCCACGCGCACAACCCCATCGTCACCATGCCGCCCGTCAACGCAAGGTAGCTCAGCTTATGATCGAGGAACCACCGCAGCAGCGGCGCGTACACCAAACGAAACACCCAGAAGACGCCAAGCAGCCCGAAGATGACCACGCACACGAAACCCAGATTCCGCGTGAGACCCTGGTCCGGGCCCAAAGGCGACCAGTGCCTCGTCAGCCACACAAGCACGAACAGCAACGCCGCGCCGTTCACCGCGTACACGCCCACACGCCGCAGCGGCGCCGGAAGCCGTGGGACCGCGTTCCGGAACCGCTTCGCCTCGATCCGCCACGTGAACAGCACGTGCGCCAGCGCCGGGATAATCGTCAGTGCGGCCACGACCGACGCGATGAGGCAGAACGTTTTCGTGAATGCGAGCGGGCGGAACAGCTTCCCCTCGGGGCCGGTCATCGCAAACACCGGAAGGAACCCCACCACGGTCGTCGACACCGCGGTCACCACCGCCCCGCCGACCTCGCTCGACGCGCGAAACACGACCCGAAGCCGGTCTTCCTTCGGATCCGCCTCGTCGAGATGTTTGAGTATATTCTCGCAAATGATAATCCCCATATCGACCATCGTCCCAATCGCAATCGCGATCCCCGACAGCGCAACGATGTTCGCGTCCACCCCGAACAGCTTCATCGCGATGAAGCACATCAACACCGCCAGCGGCAGCACGGAACTGATCAGCAGCGAACTGCGCAGATGCATGACCATGACGATAATCACGATGACGGTGATCAGAATCTGGCCGAAAAGCGCGTCGCTCAGCGTCCCCAGCGTCTCATAGATCAGTCCCGTCCGGTCGTAGAACGGCACTACCGCAACCTGGCTCAGCGTGATCCAGTCCGGCCATGCCACGCGCGGCGTCCGCCGCAGCCAACCCTGCCACGTCTCCTGCTCCAATTCCGCCCCCGCGTAGGGCCTATCGATGCCCTGCGCCGCCGCGAACGCCTCCACCCCGCCCCGGTCCACTTTGTGATAGTCGACCACCGCCTTCGTCGGAAGACCGGGCGCTATCTCCGCAATGCGCGCCTTCACGTTCTTAATCGCTTCGAGCGGATTCTCGCCGTATCGCACCACCACGACGCCGCCCACCGCCTCCGCGCCCTCTTTATCGAGGGCCCCCCGACGCATATCCGGACCCCGCGTGACCTTCGCCACGTCCCGCACCCGGATCGGCACGTTCTCCGAAACCTTCACCACTATCTGCTCGATGTCCTCGATACCCGCGATGAATCCAAGCCCGCGAATCATGTATTCGACGCGATTGATCTCGATATTGCGCGCCCCCACATCCACGTTCGACGCGCGCACCGCCCCGAACACGTCCTCCAGCATCACCCCGTGCGCCCGCATCGCGTCCGGATCCACGTCGATCTGATACTCCCGCACAAACCCGCCCACCGACGCCACCTCGCTGATGCCGCCCGCGCTCAGCAACGCATAACGCACCTGCCAGTCCTGGATGCTCCGCAGTTCGTCCAGGTCCCAGCCGCCCGCGGGATTCCCGTCCGGGTCGCGTCCCTCAAGCGTGTACCAGAACACCTGCCCCAGCGCCGTCGCGTCGGGTCCGAGCGCCGGGCGCACGCCCTCGGGAAGGCTGCCCGCGGGCAGACTGCTCAGCTTCTCGAGTACGCGGCTGCGCGACCAGTAGAAGTCGATCTCCTCCTCGAAGATGATGAATATCGTTGAGAACCCGAAATACGAGTAACTGCGCACCGTCTTCACGCCCGGCATGCCAAGCAGCGCGGTCGTCAGCGGATACGTGATTTGATCGTCGATGTCCTGCGGAGACCGCCCTTCCCACTCCGTAAAGACGATCTGCTGATTCTCGCCGATGTCCGGGATCGCGTCTACCGCGACGGGATTCCGCGGCAGGATCGGGACATCCCAGTCGAACGGCGCCGCCATCACGCCCCACGCCGCGATGGCGATCACCAGCAACGCCACCACCAGCTTGTTCTTCAGGCAGAAATAGATGACCTTGTCAATCAGGCTCATCGAGGCGAAATCGAGTTCGCGCAATTCCGGTTCGCTACTCATGGCGCCGCTCCCCCGTGTCATCGACGATCGACCGCGTCACCGCGCCGCACTGCAGCATCGACGCGCCGAAATACGGATTGCGCACCGCCCTGTCCGACTGAAGCCAGTCCGCACCCGCTTTATCGAACGCCATCGGGCAGTGCGTCACGTGAATCGCGGCGTCCCCCGCCACACCGAACTGCTCAAGGGCCTGGATCAGCACCGTGGAAAGCGGCGCAAACGCTGCCCGCTGTTTCCCGATGTCGTGGCCCGCCCCCTTGATTGCGTCGAGGGCCGTCTCGATCGCCGCGCGCCGACCCTCCCATTCCGTCCTCGCGTCGCCCTCGATCAACGCCCCGTCAACCTCGCCAAGGGCATCCCGCAGCGCCGGTATCCCCTCCGCCGCCGCGTGGCCATCGTCGTTCGCCAGCGCAACCCAAACCGCGTAATACGCTTCCACAAGCCCCCGCAACTGCCCGCGGAAGGCATCCAGCGCGTCCATTCGCGCCGGCGCCGGCGCCGCTTCCTCCGACGGCGCGCCGTCCGCCTCCGGTTGCATCATGCTCGGCTTCGCCAGAATCTGGAGCGCACTGTCGATCTTGAAGTTGCCGTTCGTCACGACGATCTCGCCCTCCGCCAAGCCGCTCTCGACGAGATAGAAGTCCCGCGCGCGAGGCCCCAGCACCACATCCCGCCCCTCGAATGTCGGTTTCTCCGCCCCGGAAACCTCCACGTAAACCACCGCCCGCTTCCCCGTGATCAGCGGCGCGGACGCCGGAATCACGATCGGCATATCCTCGTCTCGGGCCGTTGCCGATACGTAGCCGAGTTCCTCAGCACGCACCAGCGGCATCCCGCATACGTCGCACGCGCCCGGCCCGTCCTTGATAACCTCCGGGTGCATCGGCGAAATCCACTTCCCCGAAAGACCGGGATCCATCACGCGCCCGCGCGTCGCCACGTTCGCGCGCACCACCGCCCGTACGAACATCCCGGGCCGCAACCGCCCGTCCGGGTTGTCCGCGTTCACCCGCACCTTCACCGTCCGCGTCGCCGTATTCAGGAACGGCTCGATAAACGCGATGCGCCCCGCGAAGGTCTCCCCCGGATACGCCTCCGTCGTGATCTCAACCGTCTGCCCGTAGTGAATCCACGGCATATCCGACTCATAGGCATCGAGCTTCACCCACACCACGCTCAAATCCGCGATGGTGTACAGCGGCGTGCCCGTCTCCACGTACATCCCCTCGCGGCCGCTCCGCTCCACCACCGTCCCGCTCATCGGCGCGTAAATCGTGATCCGGTCTCCAAACTTGCCCGATCGCTCCGCCGCAGCGATCTGTTGCTCTGTCATTCCCCAGCGCCGCAGCTTGTTGCGAACCGCCTCGATCATCCCCTCCGCCGCCTCCCGCAATACCGCCGGCGCGCCCGCAGGCACCCGAGCCAGCGCTTCCTTCGCCCGCAGCAATTCCTCCTTCGCCGTCAGCAGTTCCGGACTGTACAGGTCGACCATGTGCTCGCCCTGTTTCACCACGACGCCCGTGTAGTCCGCGTACATCCGCTCGATCCGGCCCGGCGTCCACGCCGCAATGTAGCCCAGCCGCGTCTCGTCGTACTCGATCTTCCCCACCATCCGCACCTCCGCCGTCACGAATCGACGCTCCACCCGCGCGGTCGCGATGTCCATGAGCGCCTTTGCCGATTCGCTCGTCACAAACGTCCGCGGCCCCGCGTCCTCTTGCCCCCCCGTCTCCACCGGGATCAGGTCCATGCCGCACAGCGGACACAACCCCGGCCCTGGCTGCCGTATCTGCGGGTGCATCGAGCAGGTGTACGTCTGCGCCTGTTTCGGCGCGGCCGTCGCGGGCGCGTGTTCCGGCGCGTGCGGGTGCGACGGCCCAATCCAGCCACGCATCGCGTAACCCGCCACGATCCCCAAAATCAGTATGCCGGCCGCGCCCAGCCGAAGAAGCCATCGGCCCAATCGCCGGCGCCGCGGCGCGTCACGTTCGCTTGCCATTGCGGGATGCTCCTGTCCTCGTGTCGCGGCAAGTCCGAAGACCCACCGCAACGTTTGCGCATAGACGTAGGGGCGAGGCCTGCCCCGCCCCTACGCCGCTCAACGGCCTTATTGCGCGCGTCGCGCTTCATCCAATTTGGACAGGTACTTCATCGGGTCCTTCTCGAGGTCCCGAATGCACCCCTTGCAACAGAGACGCACCAGACGATTCGCCACGACGTGGTCCACGGGCTCGCCCATGCTCCCGCCGAGCTGCTCGCCCGATACCACACAGGTGTCGAGAGGATAGTCCGCCTGCTGCTTCTCTACCACCGCGCCGTCCAATTTCGCAAGGAACTTGCCCGGCTCCTTCTCGAACTTGGGCACGCAGCCCGCGCAGCAGAAGCGCACTAGCCGGTTCTTGAATACGTGATCGACCGGCTCGCCCATCGAGCCAAGTTTCTCGCCGCTCACCACGCACGTCTCAAGCGGGTAAGACGCGCGCTGAAGCGCGACCACTTCGGCGTCGATCTTGGCGAAGTACTGGGCTTGGTCCGCGTCGAACTTCCCGATGCACCCCGCGCAACAGAAGCGCACCTCGCGCCCGTCGTACTGCCGCACGACCGGCTCGCCCATCGACCCCAGTAGCCCGCCCGACACCGGGCACGTCGGCAGAACGTAGGGATCGCCCGATCCAGATACTGCGTAAACTACTGAAAACCCGACAACGGCTACCGCCGTCGCCGCCGCAACCGAAAGAATCGACATTGTGAGTTTGTGTATTTTTGACATGGTATTGCCTCCTTTTGTGGCTGTTTGTGTGTGTTTGTGTTGACGCCTGGTCCGTAGTCCAGCCTTCAGGCTGCCGGTTCGAGCCCGTTCGTAGTTCAGCTTTCAGCCTGCCGGTTCGTAGTCCAGCCTTCAGGCTGTCAACGGAGGGGACGCGTCTACAACAGTAGCGCGCACTGAGAGAGAAAGAGAGGTCTTGAGGAAGGCAAGACGGGAGCACTTCCCGTGATTGACGCCGACGCCGGCTCAGCCAACGCAAGAACCGCATCGACAACGCCCGGCGCAACGGGCGAGGAACCCTTTTCGGACGTACCCGCATCCGGGATCAACCGCGCATATTCCGGCGCATCGTGTCGGCAAACGCAGCCCTGCCCGCCGTCCTGCGCCCCCCCCGGCGCCACAGCGCAACCCGATGGCAAGCCCGCCGACTCGGGCGCTTCGGCCCCGCCGCCGCAGCAATCATGACCGCCTTCAGCGCGAGATGCCGACTCCACCGAGGCGCGCGCGCCCCGGCAGCAGCCGTGCGCGTCCGGCAGGCACGCGCACGCCCACAACGGGGCCATGACCGCAGCCGTCAGGAACACTGCGGCAAGCACCCGGCTCAGCACGCCGTTTCGGAAGCGGGTCACGATGCGCTCCTGTTCGTTTTCACGGTGCAAATCCCAATATTCGCCCTAAGCATATCATAATTCGCACCTATAGGAAAAACGAAGAAAACGTCGCGATTATTCCGCGGAATCACTCCGTCGAGCTGGCCTCGGTCCGGCGCGCACCCGTTGCGGGATCAAGTTCGTCCGAGATAACTTCCCCGAAATTCGGGTCCGCAAGCGCCCCACCCGCGCCCGCGGCCCACTTGATACCGTTCACCAGCGTACTGCGAAAGTGCTCGTGGTCCCACACGTCCTCGCGATGGCCCATCGCGTTGACGAACACCCGCCCCTCGCCATACGTGCTGCACCAGACCATCGGAATGTCCGGCAAATCATACCCCTTGACACGCCGCCCGGCCCGGCCCGGATCGAGCGTCGCCAGGACGCGCATCGTCTTCGCGTTGAAGTTCCGGTGCAGGTACCACTCCTCCATCACCTCCCATTCCGCGGGCTGCCCCGCCATGATCGGGTGCGCCGGGTCGACAACCTTCAGCGTGCCCTTGAACTGCGGGCCGTGCGTCCGGAATTCGCCGCCCACCATCTCCGTGTACGGCGTCGGCTCCCCGTCCTTGCCCGACCGGAAAGAGTCTGTCCCGGAATGAATCGCGACGAACCCGCCGCCCGCCTTCACCCACGCCAGCAACTCCTCCACACCGGTTGCGGCCATCGGCTCGCCCGCGTCCTTCTCGCCGATCTTCGTCAAGTCACCCTGCGTATAGAAGATGACGACGTCATAGTTCTTGAGATTCTCCGCGTTCACCTCCACGGCGTTCTTCGTGGAACGCAGCGTCGCGCCGATCTCTTCGGCAATCCGCGCCAACCACATCTCCGAATGACTGGTCCGCCCGTCCGGTTCGCTCACCGGGCTGTGCTCGAACCCCTCCGATTTCGTGATGTACAAAATGCGCAACGGGGCCGCGCCCGCCGCCAGCGATGCTGTCAATATCACAGGCAGTACCATCATGACCGTTACCTTCCACATCGTTCCGTCTCCTTGCCGCCGCGTTCCCGCGCCGGTCCGTCTAGTGGCATGGGCATCTTGCCCATGATATTCGCTCCCTGTTGTGGCCGGTCTCCAACTCCGTTGTGGCCGGTCTCCCGACCGCGCCACCAGCCCGACCGAAGGTCTCCTGCCCATCGTCCAATCCGCCTCCAGCGCACATCGGCAGGATGCTTATGCCACGCACAGCGAAACGCTATGGTACGCGAACCACACCGCAAGAGACAACGCTCCGCCCCGCCGCACTTCTCTCAGTAGGCCGTTTCGCAAGTTCGCGAACGTATCCACGTTGCTCCTGTGGCGTGCGGCGGCTTGCTACCGCTTTTCTTCGCGGGCAGCTTGCTGCCCGGCGAACACCTCCGCGCCCACTGCGCCTCTGCGTTGAAATGCTGTTCCGCCGCGTCACGCCAGTCCTGGGCAGAAGCCGTCCTCCGTGCCCTCGTCCGGGCAGTAGTGGTAGCCAGGGAAGTTGTAGAACTGAATCACCCGCAGCAACTCGGTCAGCGCAATCTGCCAATTCTGCGGCGCGTAGTCGCTCGCGTGCGGGCAGCAACCCT
>Ga0116142_10001648_pt1 | contig 26441 bp, 27 predicted proteins | sample AD_UKC033_MetaG_FD_89785 | JGI IMG/M metagenome (GOLD analysis project Ga0116142, IMG submission 89785) | Active sludge microbial communities of municipal wastewater-treating anaerobic digesters from USA - AD_UKC033_MetaG | ecosystem: Engineered > Bioreactor > Anaerobic > Digestate | place: USA... | reverse complement strand
TCATGCGTCTACTCCTCTGGAGAGTGTTTTGGAAATGGTGCTGAGGAGCGTGTCACGGTCGAATTTGGCGATGTATTCGTCAAATCCCGATTCGTATCCGTGGTCGATATCCTCAGGGCGGGCGTGTGAGGTCAGTGCCACCATCGGCGTCTTCTGCCATTTTTCGTTGGCGCGGACTTTTGTGGCGAAATCATACCCGTTCATGTCCGGCATTTCGATGTCGGAGATGATGATGTCAAAGTTTTCATCTTGCTCGGTGAGTTCCAGTGCTTTCGATGGGCCGTCCACTGCAATGACTTCATAGCCTGCCGCCGAGAGAAGCGGGGTCAGCATATTGCGGAAGAACGGCGAGTCGTCAACCAGCAGGATGCGTTTCGAGCCGGATATGCCCGATTGCTTCTGTTTTTCAGAGACCAGGAACGGATCATCGCCGTGGTTTTTGAACCAATCGCCGTGGACGCTGTTGAGGAAGTAAACCACATCGACGATTTCGGTGGCTTTGCCGGAAATAATGGCAGAACCGAAGACTCCTTGGCGTTTGCCTTGAAGCTGGACTTCAATCACTTCTTCGCGGATATCAACGATTTCATCGACAATGATCCCGACGCTCTTGCCGCGGTCGGCGAAAACGAGAAGGGGTTTGGCGTCGACGCCTTCGAGGCTGATGCTGCTCGAGAACGGAATAATCGGCATCAACGAGCCACGATATTGAACCAGCATTTGTCCGTCGGTCGTTTCGATAGATGCGATGTCGACGTTTTCCAGACGCGAGATGAGCGAGAGCGGAACGGCTTTCGGCGCGTCGTCTCCGGCGGTGAAGAGCAGGAGCGAGGTTTTGCTTTCGCTGGAGAGTTTTTTGGCGCTTTCGGCGGAATCCTGAGCATCGGACATGCTGTTTTCTCCGGTGGCCTTGGCAATTCCGCCCGGATCGAGAATCATGATGACACTACCGTCACCCAGAATGGTGTTGCCCGAGAAGAGTTCGATATCTTTCAGGATTTTTGCGACAGGCTTGACCACGATTTCCTCGGTGTCAAAGACCTGATCGACGATAATCCCGAAAGAGTAGTTCCCGACTTGCGTGACGATGATATATTTGTGTTCGAAACGCTCTTCCATGCTGCGGTCGTCAACCGCGCCAAGTTTCAGAAGATCTTCGAGTGAGACCAGCGGCAGGAGTTTTTCGCGCAGGCGGAAGACTGGCGTGTTTTTGATGGTCTCAATCCGGTGTTCGGATTTTTGCGACACCAGAACCAGTTCGCGCACCGCGAGTTGCGGAATGGCGAAACGTTCACCTCCGGCTTCGACAATCAGCGAGGATACAATGGCGAGGGTCAACGGAATCTTGATGTAGAAGGTCGATCCTTTTCCTTCGGTCGATTTCATTTCGATCGAACCGCCGATTTTTTCGATGTTGGTGCGGACCACGTCCATCCCTACGCCGCGGCCGGATACTGACGTCACTTTTTCAGCGGTCGAGAGGCCAGCATGAAATATGTATTGGTGGATTTGTTGCGGGGTCATTTTGGCCGCATCTTCTTCGGAAACAAGACCGTTTGCCACGATTTTCTTACGGATTTTATCGGTTGGAAGACCCTTTCCGTCATCGGCGATTTCGATGATGATATGCCCGCCTTCGTGATAGGCGCGTAGGTGGATTTTACCGGTTTCGGGTTTTCCGGCCTTGATCCTCTCGGCAGGGGTTTCGACACCGTGGTCGCCGGAGTTCCGGACCATGTGGGTCAGCGGGTCCTTGATCATGTCGAGAACCTGACGGTCGAGCTCGGTATCCTGCCCTTCCATCACGAGGTCGATTTTTTTGCCCAATTCGATGCTGAGGTCGCGGATGATGCGCGGCAGTTTGGCCCATGCGTTGCCGATAGGCTGCATGCGGGTTTTCATCACACCTTCCTGAAGGTCAGAAACGACGTGGTTCAAACGCTGGAGCGGGGTTGCAAAGCCGCTGTCCTTTTCGGTGCGGGAGATCTGGAGTAGCTGGTTACGGGTCAGAACGAGTTCTGAGACCATCGTCATCAGGTTTTCAAGAACGCCCATGTTAACGCGCAGCGACTGGTTGGCGATTGCGCTTTCACTGTCGCCTTTGTCGGCAGCGGGTGCAGCTGCTGCGGCAGGAGCTGCAGTCGGTGCAGCGGCGGGTTTGGGTTCTTCTTTAACTTCAGGAGCTGCGGGTTGTTCCGCTGCCATTTCTTCTTCGGCTTCAACAGGGCCGGGGGCGGGTGCCGCAGGCGCAGCTTCGGCTGCGCCAGTATCGCGGCCTTCGTAAACGGCGTCCAGTTTATCGGTCAGGTCGGTGTCGACACCTTCGGGTTCGGTGCCGTTTTCCTCAATATGGCCCAACAGGAAGCGGACGCGGTCGAGTGATTCGAGAATCAATGATACGTAGGCGGGGGTGACTTCGAGGTCGCCATCGCGGAAGCGGCCCATGACGTTTTCGGCGCGGTGCGCCACGGTTTCGAGGCGGGGGAGGCCCAGAAAGCCGCATGTCCCCTTGATGGTGTGCATCAGGCGGAAAATTTTGGAAATCAGATCTTTATCGTTGGGATTTTGTTCAAGCTTGATGAGGTCGGTGTCGAGTTCTCCCAAGCTTTCGTTGGTTTCGGTCAAAAATTCTACAATCAAATCATCCATAGGAAGATCCCCTGATATTGGCCTGAAATTGGGTTTTCAGGACGAAAAAAGATTAAACACAGACGGAAAACGCAGTCGAAGAAATGGTCTGAAAGACCTGAATCCCCAGATTATAAGATGCCTTACAATCGGTTAACAGAAGGTTACCAGAAATGGTTCCTATACGCATTAGTTTTATAATCTACATATATGGGTAGTTTGCGTCTATGCCAAGGGATTAGTTTTTGGCTGACAGTATTCATAAGATGAAAAGTTTTTTTCACTCAGGCCGTATGAGGGAATTTCATGGTCACAATCGCTCCTGCGTCTTTGGCCGAAGCCATTCCCAGTGTGCCTTTCATGGCGGTTACAATTGCTGCGGCGACGTTCAGTCCCAAACCATGATGTTTCGACGAATCTTTTGTGGTGAAAAAGGGTTTGAGGCATTCAGAAAAAGTCAGGTCGTCCATTCCCTGTCCATTATCCTTTATGGTGACGATGTAATTTTTTCCGGATTCGTCGTTGTTCAGTTCGATCAGGATTTTTCCCGGTTCCCCTGATGCTGGAGGGTGTTCGCTTAAAGATTCCAGCGCGTTATTGACGATATCGAGAAATGCCAGACAGAATAAGGTGCGGTTTCCGGTTATTTGCGCCTGTTCGAGATCGCATTCGTAATCAATTTGCAGGTTGATGTCATTCGGCAGGGCTTCCGTGAGCTGGAGCAAAACCAGCTCGATGGTTTCGCTCAGATCGAAATTTTCAATATAGGCGATGCGTGGGGCGGAGTTGATGGTGCGGACTTGTTCGACCAGTTTTTTCAGATGCTGCCCTGATTGATGGATATTGGCGGCGAAGGAATGGGCTTGTGTCGCCTGTGGCAAATCTTCCATCAGGAATTCGGCAAATCCCGTGACCGAGGCGAGAGAGTTGTTGACCGCATGTAACAAGCTTTGCGTCATGCGGCCAAGGTTTTCATATTGTTCAGGTGTCAAGGGTGAAGGTGCAATCATGGATAAGTTTAGATTTTTTTGATGAGTCCCAGTTCGTAAGCTTTAAGAGCGGCCTGCGTCCGGTTGCTGACGTTCAGTTTGCGACAAACTCCCCGAACATGCAACTTAATCGTGACTTCCTGCAAATCCAGTTCGCGGGCAATGTCCTTGTTACTCAGGCCGTGTCCCAGACGCTCCAGAACTTCGCTCTCGCGCGGGGTCAGGCCGACGCCGCTTTGATCCTTTTTAGGCGATTTGGTGTGAATCGGCAGCGGCGCGGTCGGTGAATTTTTGTTGTTGTCGCTGAAGTAAGACGGCATCAGGCCGTTGGTCGCGTGATCGACGGGAATGAATTTCTCACCGGAGAGGACCAGCTCGATGGCCTTCAACATGGCCCGACCGGATAGGGTTTTGGGGAAGTATCCGACAGCGCCCATATCCATGGCTTGCTGGACGTCGCTGACTTCGGCAACCCCTGATAGAAGGGCGACCGATGTGTCGGGGTGGGTCTTACGAAATCTTTCAAATCCTTCCAGACCGTTCATGCCGGGCATGTTCAAGTCCAGCAAAACCAGATCGGGAGTGCCGTTGCCGTTACCCATGTAAGAGAGAGCTTCGTCAAGGTTTTTGACGGTGGTAATGTTGGCGTCCGGGTTTGACCGTGTCAGGTATTGCGACATGGCATCGCGGAATAATGTATGGTCATCGGCAATCAGAAGGTGCATTGCTATTCTCCTTTGCTTTTACATTACTCCCTAGAGTATGAAACGAAAGTTAACAACCTTTAGTATAGCATCCTTTCACGCAGACGTATTCATCTATTATCACCGTCATTTCTCAAAACGGACTTAACGGCTACGGTATACGGCATAATTTTCCGAAACTCTCTGGACGTAGTTTCTGGTTTCACTGATGGGGATCAATTCGATCCAATCGACCCAATCGATCTGTCCCGTTCGCGGGTCACCGAATTCCTCGATCCATCCATTCACCCGCGATGGGCCGGCATTATAGCCGGCAATGGCCAACGGCAGGGCATTGTCGAACCGGTCGAGCAGGCCGTTTAAATAAGTGCTTCCCAAAAGAATATTATGATCGGGACGGGTGGTCAGCCATCCGGTCTGGTGGGCCGTTCCGATTTTTCGGGCGGTTTCTTTTGCGGTGGCGGGCATAAGCTGCATCAGGCCCAGCGCACCGGACGGGCTTCTGGCTTCGGTGTCGAACTGGCTTTCCTGACGGATGATCGCGTGGAACAATGCGTGGTCTCCACTGATGTTGCGCATTTTGGGTTCCAGAGACGGGAAGGCGTATGCGCCCAGATTATAATTTTTCCATGATGCGGCTTTGGCGACGCGGAAGGCTCCGGTCTGGTCTCCTGCCTTGCTTAGGGCTTCGGTGGCGGCCATGAATTCGCTGTGTGTTTTCAGCGTGGCGATCAGCGCTGTGATCAATTGTGAATGGACCGAGTCGAGATGTGCTGTGTTGGCGATGACGGCAGTTCTCAGCAGGTCGGAATTTTTGATGGATGTGACCTCTTCCGGTGTGGCAATGGTCTGCGGGGATGGTGCGGGAAGCGGTGTGCGCAATTGTTTGGATGCCAACTGGCCGTAATAGGTGTTCGAGTAAGAGGCAGCGATTTTGTACCAGTTTTCGGCATCCGCTTTCTGGTTCATGGCACTGGCCGCGCGTCCGGCCCAATAGCTTCCGCGCGAGAGGCTGACGGGCGTGCCCACTTCATGATACATCGTGGTGAAATGGGTTAGTGCGGTTTGCGGCAGGTTCAGGAAGCGCAGGGAAATCCATCCGGCCAGCCACTCGGCCTCGGCTTTGTTCGCTTTGTCGAATTGTTTGTGGCGGGCGGCGAGCTGGTAGGCAGCTTTGAAATTCTTTTCCTCGATCATCCGGCGGATCATGATGTTTCGTTCTTTCCACCATTCATTCGCGTTCGGGGCATCCCTGATGTCGGGCGAGTTGTTGAGGATGTCGATGGCCCCTCCATCTTCGTCGTGGCGCCTGCGCCAGCTCAGGCGTTCGAACACCAGTCCGGTGTCGTTTCTAAGGGTCATTGGAATTTTAAGAATCAGGGCGGCGGCGTTCGGTTTGTCTTCGGCCAAAGCGATGCGGGCTTCGACCAATTGCGGAAAGCCCTTTCCCAGATAGGTTGCGTATTGCCGCGCCAGTGTATATTTGCTGGCGAAGAGAAGTTTGTCGAGCCGGAGGCGGTGGTTTTTCTCGCTGATCCTTGATCCGATGGTGGCCATGATCTGTCTGGTTTCGTCCGACGTCATGTCGAGGTCCGGCCATGCCGCGTTCAGCAAAGCGACGGCGTTCGGTTCCTGTCCGGTCTGGCGGGCCGCGATCAGCAAGCGGATTGCGCCTTTGCCGCTCACCGGTTTATGACGGATGAACCAGTTGATCACGTTCTGGGGCGGCAGGTTGTCGCCCATATTGCGCTCGGCGGTTTTGGTCAGGGCGGTCTGGTTCGGCCAGTGGGGATTGGCGTCGATGAAATGGGCGATGCGGTCGAAGGGGAGGCCTGTGTAGTCTTCGCGGTAGAGCATCCATTCATAGATTTTGGTGAGGAGAGGATCATTTAACGAGAGAACCTTTGCGCGGGTGGCGTTCCAGTTTTCACCGGTCATCATGGTCATGGCATCGGCGGCGGTGGTTCTTGAAATTTCGGCGCGGGCCGCGGTGCCGCACAAGAAAATATGGACACAGGTGAAGCAGAGGATTAATGTAGACTTTATCCATCCAGAACAGACAGAGTAGGAAGAAATTTGATTATGTTTCGCGGTTTGATTACGGCTTTGGTGACCCCTTTTACGGACGGGGAGTTCGATGCGCGGGCGTTCGAAAAAATTCTGGCCTTTCAGATTGAAAATGGAAGTCACGGTATTGTTCCTTGCGGCACGACGGGCGAATCACCGACGCTCGATGAAGACGAGATTCGTACCATATTCGACATGTCTGTCGCGGCGGTCAAGGGGAGAAAAATTCCTGTTATCGCCGGAACGGGGTCCAACTCGACGCGCAAAAGTGTGGCGATGACCGAGATGGCGAAACAATGCGGTGCGGATGCGGCGTTGATTGTCGTGCCCTATTACAACAAGCCGACCCAAGACGGAATGTATGCGCATTTCAAGGCCATTCACGATGCTGTCGAAATCCCGATTGTTTTGTATAACGTTCCCGGACGGACAGGGGCTGAAATGTCGGTCGATACGGTTTGCCGTCTGGCCGAGCTACCGCGCATTGTTGCATTGAAAGATGCCACCTCTGATATGTCGCGGACGACGGCGATCAAGTCGCGGGTGAAGGGTGGTTTCTCGATTTTGTCCGGTGAGGATGCTTTGGCGGGGGCATGTCTGGCGCAGGGCGGGGATGGATGCATTTCCGTGACCTCCAACATCGCGCCCCAAGAATGTGCCGATTTTCAAAATGCTTGGGCGGCGGGCGATATTCAAAAATTTCAGGCGTTGCAGGCCCGGTTGATGCCGCTGCATAAAGCGTTGTTTGTCGAAACCTCTCCGTCGCCGGTCAAATACGCGGCCTCCAAGCTGGGTTTGTGTTCTGATGAGGTCCGGTTGCCTCTGGTTTCTGCATCTCCTGCGGCGCGGTCGGCGGTAGATCGCGCCTTTGCCGAAAGTGGCTTGATTATGGAACGGGATTCCGCCACACTCCGCCGTCATGGCTAAAAAGAACGATAAAAGTTCCAAAGCATTAATTTCGGTCAACCATACGGTGGCCGAGAATCGTCGTGCGCGGTTCGATTATTTTCTCGAAGAAAAGGTCGAGGCGGGGATTATGCTGACGGGGACCGAGGTTAAATCGCTCCGTCATGGGCAATGTTCGCTCAATGAAAGTTTTGCCGAGGAAAAAAACGGGGATTTGTGGCTGCTTGGCTCCTATATCGCGCCCTATGGTCCGGCGGGGGAACATCTTCAGCATGTGCCGCGGCGCGACCGCAAGCTTTTGCTTCATAAAAGGGAACTCGCGCGGTTATTTGCGGCGGTTAAGCAAAAGGGGTATACGATTGTGCCCGTTCGTCTTTATTTTAATGCTCGCGGCGTGGCCAAGGTCGAAATTGCTTTGGCCAAGGGCAAAGCCCAGCACGACAAGCGCGAGACGATCAAAGAACGCGATTGGAACCGTTCCAAATCCCGTATTTTGCGTGGGGGAGAATAGACTGATTTTTCTTGACATATTATGAATATATTCCTATAATGTTTCGATGCGAGTTTGGGCCGAAGACCAGAAACAAAGACAGCGCGAGGCTATTCGCCGCTGGAAACCGTGGGTCCATTCCACAGGTCCCCGTACCTCTCAGCGTAAAGTCCGCTCTGCGCTTAATTATACCAGGCACGGCTTTCGCTCTCGTGCCGGAATCGAATTCTTTGCCCTCCTCACCCGTCACAGTGCATTTTTGCGCGCGGTCGAGGCGCGTATTCGCCTAGAGCGGCTCCAAAAAAAATAAAAACACACCAAACGAACTATTAAAGAGTATCGCAAAACAGGGTAGACTTCCGAACCGGAGTCGTCTGTTTTGCCTGTCAGGGTGACTGCGCCGCCGTCTCCATCCCGTTTTTAGGATCATTTATGGATCACCCGCTCAAAATTTCCCTGCCCCCCGAGATGAACTCGCCTGAAGTGAAGGCGATTTTCAGGATTCTGGGAAAGGGTAATGTTCGTTTTGTCGGCGGGTGTGTGCGGAATGCTTTGATGGGGCTTTCGACCCGTGATGTTGACCTTGCGACGCCTCTTTTGCCGCGAAACGTGACGGAGCGTTTGTTGAAAAATAAGGTAAAAGTCGTCCCGACCGGATTGGCTCATGGAACGGTTACGGCGGTCATTAATGGCAAATTATTTGAAATCACTACGCTGCGTATTGATAAAAAAACCGATGGGCGTCATGCCAAGGTGGTTTTTTCAGGCTCTTGGGAGGAGGATGCGGCGCGGCGGGATTTTACGATGAATGCGCTTTATGCCGATCTTGACGGGGTGGTTTACGATCCGCTGGGGCGGGGGGTGTTGGACCTCGACAAGAAACGCGTGGTGTTTGTGGGGGATCCCGAAACCCGTATTCGGGAAGATTATCTTCGTATTTTGCGGTTTTTCCGGTTCTCTCTTTATTACGGGGGCGGGAAACTGGACTGTGCGGGGCTGGCGGCGTGCCAGAAACTTTCGCGCGGTTTGTCACAGTTGTCGAAGGAGAGGGTCACTCAGGAATTTTTTAAAATCCTGTCCCATTCCAAGGCGGAAAAAATTCTCGGCTCGATGTGTGGCATAGGTATTTTGAAAAGTCTTTTTGTCAAAAGTTTCGATTCGCGGCGTTTAGGAACGCTGGTTTCGCTTCAAAAGGGCGGGGTCGATGATGTCTTGTTGATGGCGCGGTTGGTCCTCGTATCCGGTTCTTTGGTAAAAATTGATAAGTGGCTGATTTTGAATAGGAAACAGAAATCTTTTTTTGAAAAGCTTGCGGTGTTGCGTATCAATACGATTCGGATCGAAACATCCAAAATTCATTCTTGGGTTTATTATGACGGACCAGAAATTGCTTTGGCGCGGTTGCAATTGGCTTACGCGGCGGGGCGGTTGTCTGCTGCGGATTATAAAAAATTTATGGCGCTTGTTTCCGAACCTGTTCCCCCGTTTCCAGTCAAGGCCAAAGACCTGATGGCGCTGGGGTATCGGGGCGCGGCGCTTGGCGAGGCGATCAAAAAGCTAGAGAAGAAGTGGATCGGGGCCGAGTTCAAGTTGGAGCGCGGGGCATTGTTGTCTCGCGTTAGTCCCACTTAACTGTTGGAGGCATGGACATCAGAATCGCTTCGGTGTTGCCGCCGGTTTTCAGGCCGAATTGTGTGCCTCGGTCATAAAGTAGGTTGAATTCGACATAGCGGCCGCGTTTGATCAATTGGACTTCGCGGTCTGCGTCGGTCCAGTTTTCGTTCATATGGCGGCGGACTATTTCGGGGTAGATTTTCAAGAAGGTCTCGCCGACATCTTCGGAAAAGGCAAAATCGCGGCCCCAATCACCGGTATCTATGTAATCGTAAAAAATTCCGCCAATGCCGCGTGGTTCTTCACGGTGGGGAAGGTAGAAATAGCGGTCGCACCAGCTTTTGAATTCGGGGTAGTAGGTCGGATCGTGACGGTCGCAGCAGTCTTTGAGGGCGGCGTGAAAATCTCTAGTGTCCCGTTCGTTCGGGAAGACGGGGGTCAGGTCGGTTCCGCCGCCCAGCCATGTCGTGCTGGTCTGGATCATGCGCAAATTCATATGGACAGCCGGAACGTGGGGGGATTGCATATGGGCGACCAGTGAAATCCCTGCGGCCCAATATTTCCCTTCGCTGTCCTCGGCGCTGGGGATTTGGGACCGGAAAGCGGGGGTAAAACATCCGGTGACGGTCGAGATGTTGACGCCGACCTTTTCAAAAACGCGGCCTTTCATAATCGAAATTTCGCCGCCGCCGCCGGGGAGTCCTTCCTCGTCGGTGCGATACCATTTTTTGCGGTTGAAGCGGCCCGCGTCTTCTTGCGCGAGTGGGCCGTTTGCAAGTTCAGTCTCAAGTTGTTCGAATTCCGCGCAAATGCGGTTGCGTAAATCTTCGAAAAAGCCTGTGGCGGTCGTTTTGTTCATGGGTTGGACCTATACCTGCTTGAGGGGAAGCTGGCAAGTTTGGCGCAGGGATTCCCCCAAAATTATGGCACCGGCCATTGCCATATTCAACGATCTTGTGTTTGGAGCCATGGGAATTTTGACCCTGTCCGGCAAAATGTTATGGATTTCTTCGGGGACGCCAGCGCTTTCGCGGCCCAAAAGCAGGATATCATTGGCTTTGAAGGTAAATTCCGTATAGGGAATGGACGCCTTGGTGGAGAGAAGCACGACCCTGTTTTCCGAAAAATTGTTTCTGAAGGCGTCCCACGATGTATGGCGGGTGATTTTGGCAAGATCGAAATAATCCATTGCGGATGCGCGTATTTTTCTTTCATCCCAGATAAAGCCGAATGGCTCGATCAATTCGAGCGGGACGTCCAATCCGGCACACAGGCGGATGAGGGCTCCGGTGTTTTGGGGGATGTCGGGTTGATAGGCTGCTAGTCTCATAAGGAGAGGCGTAGCACATTCCCGCGTCATTGCGAAAGGAGATATGATGTTTTGGGGGCTTTATTTTCCGCTCTGAATGATTTAACACTGTGAAGTTACAGGCGACTCAATTGTTCGCTTTTTCTTTGTTTATTTAACAGTCTTTTTTTGAGGGACGGGTTCATGTCTTCCGATGATAATTCTCAAGGGTGTTGCTGTTCGTGCGGTGAAGGGGCTTGCGAGCCTTCGGCCGATAGCAACGCGCGTCGCGACTTCTTATATATGAGTGCCACCGCTATGGCCGCTGTCGGTGCCGGAAGTGTGGCTTGGCCGTTTATCAGCCAGATGAATCCTGCTGCCGATACTTTGGCAATGTCCACCACTGAAGTTGATTTGTCCTCCATTGAAGAAGGTCAAGCGGTCACGGTGATGTGGCGCGGCAAGCCGGTTTTCGTTCGTCGCCGCACGGCTGAAGAAATCAAGTCCGCCGAAGATGTGAATGTTGCCGATCTTCGTGACAAGCAAGTCGATGCGGATCGTGTGCAAAAACCCGAATGGTTGATCGTTGTCGGCGTTTGCACACACCTTGGTTGCGTTCCTTTGGGGCAAAAAACCGGTGACGAGCGCGGCGAGTTCGGCGGATGGTTCTGCCCGTGCCACGGGTCGGCTTATGACACGTCGGGTCGTATCCGCAAGGGGCCCGCGCCTAAAAACCTCGAAGTCCCGACTTATACATTCTTAAGCGATACTCTGGTTCGCATTGGCTAATTCATAAGGAGCATAATCCATGTCCGCAGGTCCCCGTACCCCGTTTGAAAATAAATTTGTCGAGTGGATCGATTCGCGTCTGCCGCTCTTTACAATGATGCAGAAGGAATACGGTGTTTTCCCGACTCCGAAAAACTTCAACTATTTCTGGAATTTCGGCGCGATTGCCATGGTGATGTTGGTCACTATGCTGCTCACCGGTATTATGCTCGCTATGAACTACACCGCCAATTCCGGTATGGCGTTTGATAGCGTCGAGCGGATCATGCGCGATGTGAATTACGGATGGTTGCTCCGGTACATGCATATGAACGGCGCGTCGTTCTTCTTTATCGCCGTTTACATCCATATGTTCCGTGGCATGTATTACGGGTCTTACAAGGCTCCGCGCGAACTCCTCTGGATGTTCGGTGTTCTGATCTTCTTGCTGATGATGGCGACCGCGTTTATGGGCTATGTCTTGCCTTGGGGCCAGATGAGCTATTGGGGTGCGACCGTTATCACCAATTTCTTTACCGCGTTCCCATGGATTGGCGAGCCGATCCAGCAATGGTTGATCGGTGGATTCTCGGTCGATAATCCGACCTTGAACCGTTTCTTTGCGCTTCATTATCTCTTGCCGTTTGTGATTGTTGCGGTTGTAGCGCTTCACGTTTGGGCATTGCATGTCACAGGGTCCAACAACCCTGCGGGCATCGAACCCAAAAGCAAAGACGATACGCTGCCGTTCCATCCGTACTATACGATGAAGGACAGTTTCGGCGTAACCGTGTTCCTCGTGCTTTATGCAATCTACGTCTTCTTTATGCCGAATGCGCTTGGGCACCCTGACAACTATACGCTCGCCAACCCGATGGTGACGCCGCCGCATATTGTTCCTGAATGGTATTTCCTGCCCTTCTATGCGATTTTGCGCGCTGTGACGATCGACATCGGCATTCCGTTCACGGAGATTACGCTCATTACTGCGAAGCTTGGTGGTGTGCTGTTGATGTTCGGGTCGATCATCGTGATGTTCTTCCTGCCATGGCTTGACTCCCATCCGGTGCGTTCGGCGAAATACCGTCCGAAATTTCGTGTGGCTTTGTTGCTGTTCGTTGTGGCGGTTCTGGTTCTGGGTAAAGTCGGCGGAATGCCTGCCGATGTGCCGCTCTTCCACATCACCGAGGACATGATCTTTACCACGACTCATGTGGCGCAGATCGGGACGGCATATTACTTCATATTCTTCCTGGTGATCCTGCCGATTTTGAGCCGGACGGAAAAGGCTTTGCCGATGCCTTCGAGCATTCATGAAGCTGTTCTTGGAAAATCAGCCCATTAAGATGAAGGGACATAGACAAATGAAAAAGACACTTCTTACTGCTGTTTCGGTTCTGGTTCTTTCTTCGCCGTTGGCGATTACCGCACAGGCTTCGGAAGGGGGCGGGCATCCGTTGCCTGATGTCGATCTGACGTTCAAGGGGCCGTTCGGAACCTATGACAAGGCGTCGCTTCAGCGTGGTTTGCTGGTTTATCGTCAGGTTTGTGCGAACTGTCACAGCCTGAAGCGCGTGGCGTTTCGTAACCTGTCTGCTCTTGGCTATAATGAAGACCAGATCAAGGCGATTTCTTCCGAATATACCGTGCAAGACGGGCCGAATGATGATGGCGAGATGTTTGACCGCGAAGGTCGTCCGAGCGATCGCTTCCCGTCGCCATTTGCCAATGACAAGGCTGCGATGGCGGCCAATGGCGGGGCGTTGCCTCCCGACCTTTCGCTGATTACCAAAGCGCGTTCCGGCGGGGCTGATTATGTGTTCGGTGTTTTGACCGGCTATGCCAAGGCTCCGGCCGATGTTACCATTCTTGACGGTCAGTTCTACAACACCCATATGACTGGTAATGTCATCAAGATGCCTCCACCGCTTTCTGCCGGTGCGGTTGACTATGAAGATGGCAGCCCTAAATCGGTTGAGCAATATGCCAAGGATGTTTCGACCTTTTTGGCTTGGGCGGCTGAGCCTGAAATGGAGCAGCGCAAGCAGATGGGCTTTAAGGTCATCATCTTCCTGTTGGCTTTTGCAGGCTTGATGTATGGTGTCAAACGCCAGATTTGGTCGAAAGTTCATTAAGAAAAAGGAAGTTATAACGGATGGCGGGAAAAGAAAAAACTCCTCAGGAATATTTGATCAAATCCAAAGTTTACAGGTTTACCTCCTTGTTGTTTGTAACAATTGGAATTCTGGTGTTTTGCATTCTTTACGTTCAGAATGTTGACGGGCGTTTTCTTGAGGCCATCCGCGATCCGTTCACGGTTTCTATTTTTCTTGTTCCCTTTATTCCCGCTGCGATTATGACCTTTCTGGCCGACCGCGCCGAAAAGAAATACAAAGATCTGTCAGGGAGAAAGTAGCCGGAGATGAAAGACTCCATTCAGGATGTCCTTTCGTTCTGGTTCGAGGAAAGCTCCCCGTCCCAATGGTTCCAAGTCAGTGACGTTTATGACGCCATGATCCGCGACCGCTTTCTGGGCTTGTACCGTATGGCGGTTAATGGCGTTTGTGACGGGTGGGGCAAGGATGTTGATGGGTGTCTGGCTCTGGTTTTGTTGTTCGACCAGTTTTCGCGCAATATGTTCCGTGACCGACCGGAGGCCTTCTCGTCTGATGACAAAGCCCGCAGCGTGGCGCGCAAGGCGATTGATCTGGGGTTTGATCATCTGGTGTCTGTTTCCAAGCGCCGGTTCTTTTATCTGCCGTTCGAGCATAGTGAAAATCTTGATGACCAGAAATTCAGTCTGACCTTGTTCGAGAAGATGAGAGAGGATGAGCCGTTGGCGTATGATTATGCGCTCCGTCATTTCAAGATCATCGAGCGCTTCGCGCGTTTTCCGCACCGCAATGTTATTCTGGGGCGTGAAAGCACGCCGGAAGAGCTGGCGTTTCTGGAGGAGCGGGGGCGCGGTTTCTAAATTCTTCCCTCTCTTGTTCCTGCGGGCAGAACGCGGTACAATGGTGTTTTAGTCTTGTAGAGTTTCATGCCCAGTCTTGTTTTGCTTCATATTATCGGCGGCGTCTGTCTGCTTTTGTTCGGGCTTCGGTTGGTCCGGAACGGGGTGACGCGTGCCTATGGGGTGCAGTTGCGCAAGGTCATCTCGTCGGCCACACGTAACCGTATTCTGGCGGCTTTGGCCGGTGTGGGGGTGACGGCGATGCTGCAAAGTTCAACTGCCACGACCATGATTATTTCCTCTTTCGCGGGGCAGGGGTTGATTACAACCACGGCGGCACTGGCGGTGGTTCTGGGGGCCGATGTCGGGACAACGCTGGTGGCCCAGTTGTTGACCTTTGATTTGAGCTGGTTGTCTCCGGTTCTGATTATTTTTGGCTATATGTTTTATTCGGTGAAAGATCAGGCCAGCGTCAAGCGGCAGATCGGGCGGATTTTCGTGGGGTTGGGGCTGATGCTGTTGGCCTTGACGGTTATCAAGCATGAAGCGGGGCCATTGAAGGATTCCGATGTTTTGCCGGTGATGCTCGCGCCGTTGGATCACGATCCGGTGTTTTCGGTTTTGGTCGGGGCGGTGTTGACGTGGATGTTCCACTCCTCTTTGGCGATTGTCCTTCTTTTGATGTCGATGGTGCATACAGAAGTTGTGCCTTTGCATCTGGCATTGATGCTGGTGCTTGGCGCCAATATCGGCAATGTGGTTGCCCCGATGATTTCGTCGCTCAAAGATCCGCCGCAGGCAGCCCGTATTCCTGCAGGGAACCTGATCATGCGTCTGGTTGGTGTTTTTCTGGTGTTGGCTTCTCTGAAGTTTATTATGCCGCATATTGATCTGCTCGGGGATAATGAGGCGCGGGTTGTTGTCAATTTCCACATGGCGTTTAACATTGCGCTTTGCATCCTGTTTTTGCCGCTGTTGAACTATGTGACCAAATTTGTCACGAAGGCTATCCCCGATAAAGCCAAGAATGAGGGGGATGGTGTGGTGGCGCCCCAATATCTTGACGAACGCGTTCTCGATACGCCGACGGTAGCATTGACCAATGCTGCCCGTGAAGTGTTGCGGATTGCCGATATGACCGACCAGATGTTGCAGATGGTTTGGTCCGCTTTTCAAAAAGGCGACCATGGAATCATTGATAAAATCAGGGATACGGATGAGAAAGTCGATCTGCTTTACAAGGCTTTGAAATCTTATCTGGTGCGTATTACCGGTGAAACGATGACCGAGGCGGAAGGCAAGCGGCACTTCCAGATCCTCAATTTTGCGACCAATATCGAACATGTCGGGGATATTATCGACCGCAACCTCTTGGGGCTTGCCGAGAAGCGTTTGAAGGCCAATGCCAATTTCTCCGTGGAGGGGAAGATGGAACTCGACAATCTGTTCCAGTTGGTGATCGACTCTGTGCGTCTGGCGCAGACGGTTTTTATCTCCGGCGATGTGCGGTTGGCGCGGCAATTGGTCGAGGATAAAACTATCATCAAGAATGCCGAAAAGCAGGCGTCGATGAACCATCTGGTTCGTTTGCAAAAGGGTGTACCTGAAACTATTGCGACTAGTGATTTGCATATGGACATTATTCGCGATTTGCGGCGGATCAATTCGTTGATGACGGCCATTGCCTATCCGATCCTTGATGACGCAGGTGAGTTGCGCCGGTCGCTCCTAATTAATTCTGATGAAGTCACGGAAAAACCTCCTATCAATTAATTGCCTTTTAAGGAATTCGTCCTAGAATTAGATATGTATATCACTGACAGGGTGAGTCTGGCAGAGCGGGTGGTTGTGCTTCCCATTTTGTCGATTTTTCAAAGGGTTATTTGATATAAAATTTTATCGAAGAATTATATGGAGAAATAACCTTGCCCGGGTGTATAGTTTTACTGTTCATCATTCATGTACAATAAGGAGAAATAAATATGGCTCTTTCCCAAGCATCTTCACGTCAAGAAGCTCTTCAGGCCCGTCACGCCGCGCTCGAATCCCGTCTCCAGGAACTGAGCCGACACCCGTCTGTGAGCGATGCCGAGTTGCGTCATTTGAAAGTCGAGAAGCTTCGCCTTAAAGAGGAAATGCAGTCCTAGGGAGAAACAGAATTCAAAAAAAAATCGGCCCCAATCAGGGGCCGTTTTTCATTTCATGAAATTCTTATGTTCTAGCCCGAGTTTTTCAGGAAGTTCGAGAAATCGAAGCTTGATTTGGCTTCGGCTGCTTCTTCGGCCGCGCGGGCTTCGGCTTCGGCTTGCTCTTTAGCGGCTTCCTCGGCGCGTTTTTTAGCCTCGGCGTCAGGGTCGATACCTTTGGCTTTCAGACCTTTGCGAATAGCTTTGTCGAGCTCGGCGTAGGTGCACAGGCCGATTTCGGTCGGGTTGCGCGGGTTGAGGTTTGACGCGTTCGGGTGGGTCCGGTCACGGATTGACTGGATGGTTGGTTTGGTGGTGCCGACCAGCTTACAAATCTGGGCGTCCGAGACTTCCGGATGGTGTTTGAGCAAGTAGGCGATGGCGTCCGGTTTGTCGTTACGACGGGCGACCGGCGTATAGCGTGGACCTTTGGCGCGGACTTTGAGGGCCGGACCTTCACGTTTCAGAATCTGGAGTTGGGCGTTGCCATCTTTTTCACAACGCTCGATTTCTTCGGGGGTGAGTTCGCCGCACTGGACCGGGCTTTCGCCGATAATACCGCGGCCCACTTCCTCGTCGGCCAGAGCTTGAATTTCAACAACATGCAGACCTGTATAATCGGCAATCTGCTCGAACGACAAGGTAGTGTTGTCGATCAACCAGACAGCGCTGGCTTTGGGTTTCAGTGGCTTATTCATTTCGATGCTGGCCATTGGTTCTCTCCTTTTGGCTCAAAATATTAAAGCACTCCCCTTGCCGATCCGTCCCTTTTGCGGATCCACACGGTTCATAACCAGTGCTATGGGGAATTAGTGGGTAATATAAGGAATTCAGGCCAAAAGTACAGTTTTTTGTTTTCGGGGGCACTTGGACGGCTTGAAATCGGGGGGGATCGGCTTTATCTTCTTATTTTAATTGGAGAATTTTCATGTTTGACGACGATTTGCCACAGAAAAAGAAAACCAGCCTAAAAAATCTGGAACCCCTGTCTTTAGACGATCTGAAGACGTATATTGATGAACTTCAGGCCGAAATTGTTCGCGCTCAAGGGGAGATCGACCGTAAAAGCGCGCATATGAATGCGGCGTCTGCGTTATTCAAAATCAAGTCGGAATAGGAGTCTTTCGATGTCGCTTAAAGGAAAAGTTGCTTTTGTCACCGGATCGACCAGCGGAATCGGTTTAGGCGTTGCCCGCAAGATGGCCGAAGCCGGTGCGGATGTCGCGCTCAACGGGTTCGGCGATGCCGCTGAAATTGAAAAGACGCGGGCGGGACTGGAGTCCGAGTTCGGGGTTAGGGTGATTTTTGTTCCGGCTGATGTCACGAAGTATGACGAGGTTGAGGCTGCGGTTGTTCACATCCAGAAAGACCTCGGCTCGCTTGATATTCTTGTCAACAATGCCGGTATTCAACATGTCTCGCCGGTCGAGGATTTTCCGATCGACATGTGGCAAAAAGTGATCGACATCAATCTGACCGGTGTGTTTTACGGGATTCGTGCGGCGATGCCTGGCATGAAGCAGAAAGGCTGGGGACGGATCATCAATATTGCATCGGTTCACGGGTTGGTCGCATCGATCAACAAGACTGCCTATGTTGCGTCCAAACATGCAGTAGTGGGATTGACCAAAGTTGTTGCGCTTGAGGTCGCGCGGATGAACATTACCAGCAATGCTATTTGTCCGGGATGGGTTCTGACCCCGCTCATTCAGAAACAGATTGATGATCGCGCCGCCAAAAGCGGGAGAAGCGTCGAAGAGGAAACAGAAGCTCTGCTGTCTGAGAAGCAGCCGAATGTGCGGTTTGCACTGCCTGAAGAGGTTGGCGCACTTGCCGTATTTTTGTGTTCCGAAGAGGCTCGCGGTATTACGGGTACGACGCACTCTATTGACGGTGGCTGGTCAACTCAATGATGCGGTTATTCTTGACCGTATGGATGGTTGGGGGTAGTGTGGCGCACTTGGTTAAAACAAGAACAAAAAAGAGGCAAAAATGGACGAGATTGGACAAAGATTGAAAGAATGTGCAGATGCCTGTATTTCCGCTTACGGGAAATGGATGACTGCCAAGAAAGATGTGACCGCTTTGGAAAATCTGCAAGAGGCTGTCCATGAGTTGCGCAAAGTTTCGGCTCGCCTTGAAATCGAGATGGCGATATCCGAACGTGAAGAGATGTCAGGGCGTCCAATCCCTGTTCCGCCGCACCGTGCGGCCAAACGTCGTGACAGTGGAGGAAACGACCTTCCTGATTTCATTACCGAAGGTGGTGAGGGTGGTGAAGGTGGAAACCGTCCGCCGCGTTCACAAGGTGGTGGAGGAGTTCGCCGTATGGGTGGACGTCGTCCGCCGCAGCAATCGCAAGGCGAGTCTGCCGGAGAGTAGTTATTCTTCGAGAACCGAACTTAGACGAATTTGACCGCTGCCTCTGTGCAGCGGTTTTTGTTGGGTGTCGGCTGGAGACCAGCCGATCATGAAAATGATCTCGAAGGTGGCGGCAATGCGACCGTCTTTTTCCGTGTATTCGCGGGTGTACAAATTCGAGGCTTCGTAGAAGAGGCGCGACGGAGTGAATGATTTATAGCGGTCGGTCAGGCAGTTTGTTTCGCCCATGGCGCGCAAATCCGACATCAGATGATAGAGATCGCGGTAGGAACCAGTGATGGTTTCGGAATCGACGACCGGCAAGGTGAATCCGACACGTTGCATCAGATCACCCATTTGTTGTTTTGTGGCGAAGGGCAGGACGCGCGGGGAGGCGCCGCCCATAACCTCGATTTCCGAGAGCATCATGGATTGACGCAATTCATGAAGCGTTTCGCCGCCCGTCATACAGGCGATAAAGGCCCCGTCTTCCTTCAAGGATTTGCGAATCTGGATCAGCCAGCCGACTAGATCGTTGATATGGTGCAGGTCAAAGAAGCTGACAATCAAATCATAGGAGTTCGGTTCGCAAGGAAAAATCTCGTCTTTTGCGAGGTCGATGTCGGATCTGGTGTCAATCTCTTCGGCCTTGTTTAAAAGGAAGGCGGTAAATGTCTGGCTGGGAGCGGGCGAGAGGAGCAGGGCCTTGCCGAATTCGCGTTTGATATCGCTTAGGCGTTCCCGCATTTCCATTTCAGCCCAGCGCAACAGGAAATCCGCGCCGCTTTTATTTTCTTTTTCAGCGCGCAGACGATGGGCTTGAAGGTGGGATTTGTTGAACAGGGCGGACGATTGAGGCATTGGTTCAGGTTTTGAGGTTGTGATGTCGGCGTTTTTTTAACGTGGCGTCCTCTCAACACGGAATGGTGTGGTGGAGTCATCCCCACTTTTTTCTGTGTCAGAAGATGCTGATTTTGGGGCGGATGAAGAGTAAGACAGGACGCTTCCCTCGCCGATTGTTGCCTTTTGCGCTTCATTGGCCATGCTGAAATCAAAACTGCGTCGAACGCTCATATCGCTGTCCATGACGTTTTGCAGTGCCATGCCCGCGATTTTCATGAAGCTATCGTGGTTATCCCAATACAGCATTTTCCAAAGATCGCGCAGCATTGTCAGGGAGGTGGTGCCATGCGCTTGTCCATCGTAGCAGCCGCGAATGTCATTCACGACAAACGGATAGATGCGGTGCGGGGTGATGCCGATATGGGTGAAATAGCTTTCTCCCATGCGCGCAACCATTTCCGGCTTCACGTCAAATTGTTTGGCAACGTAATGTTGGGCGGCTTCCATATCTGTCACGTCTTTTGGCAGATTGAAGCTTGGCAACGTCATGGTAAAACCTGTTCCGGTCAGACGTTGTGGGACGGGGAGATATTGCGTGACCACGCCCGCCATAACTTCGCCGTTGAGGTTCTTGACCAGAGGAAGGACGACGGCGGTGTTGATGGTGGTGTCTTCCTGAACAGCAAATTCGATGTCACGAGCTGCGAGCCCTGCAACTGCACCGTTTTGTTCGCGGCCTTCCTCGACAAAGACGGATTGAAGCAGGCGGACCTGTCCGGCTTCACCGCGGACAGGCTTGAAGCGGTCATCGCTCAGGCTGTATTGTTTCATGAGGTCGGCGATTTTGGTGACTTCTTCAACCGGAACTTCGGAGAGTTGGATCGGCATCTCTCCCCAGACTTCCGCTTTTAAGCCCAGTAGACGGAACAGGCCCAAAATCTGGACTTCCAGTCGCGAAGTTGGGATAAATCCCACTGCAATCGCATTAAGGACATCCTGAGCGTCGAGCTCGCGGATGCGTCCTTTGGAGGAGTAACCGTCAATGTCCTTCAGAGATTCTTTGACTTCATAGGGGGCGTGATAGTCTTCGACACGAAAGTAGAAGGTCAGAATCCGTTCGTCGATGCGGTTCGGGTCGGGATAAAATCCGCCTCCTTCCAGAATGCGGGCATCCATTGACGGGCGCAGACCAATGTGTTTGCGGGAAAAAACCTGAAGTTCTTTGTTGTCTGAATCTTTGATGGGGAGAATTTCTTCGGCGGCGATGCCTATCGCTTCGGTCATGTGGCCGGACCATTTTCGCCCATCCAGATTTTTCCCCATTCGGGGAACCGCATTGGCCAGACCACGCGGTACGCCTTCGTGCAGGTAAATTTTTAGGCGGCCTTCCGGTGTGATACGGAATGGAATGATTTCGGCAAACTCCAGATCACGGCAGACGATGTCAGAAATCGTGCCGTTATTGTCGTTGCGAACGGTGCGCACATAGACGGAGCCGTTGCGTGTGCGCGACATGCGGCGTTCCTGCACAGTTTGGCTGGTGCGTTCGGCGATTTTTTGGACGACCAGTATATGATTGGTTGGCGGCGGTCCCAGTTTGTTTCCTGCTTCGTCATAAAGGCGAATTTTTCCGGTATAGCGCGATTTCAGGAAGCCTTCGTCCCAGTGTGGCGCGGAATAAGAAAGGCGGGCGCCCAAAGCTGTAAAGTGTTTCTGGAAGTCGGCTTCGGTATAGAAGGCGTATTCCTTTGATAATTCTTCCTTGAGCGTTTCGCGGTTGTCCTTGCGGATGATGAATTCATGCGCCCATTTTTCAGGAATGCGGAAGAGTCGGGTTCGCGGGAAGTTCGGGGGTAGTTCTTCAAGGAAGAATCCGCTCGCTTCGTCTTCGCCGCTTTTGAGAGATTTTGATCGGGCGTGTTCCGAAAACCAGACCAGAAGATCGGCTTCCGAACATGTTTCGAAATCTTCACCTGTCGCCCCAGAATCGGTGAATTCGATCAGAACATATTCATTGGTAGTCGGGTTCAGGTAATCGCGGATCAGCAATGTGCCGCCTTCGCGCAGGGCTTTGTATTGCTTTTGCAGCGCGAGTTCGATCAGCCGTTCGTTGAAGAATGAATCCGAATAAATTTCATGCAGGAAAAACGAGTTGATAATCGCGTCTGTGCTATTTTCCGGCATGTCGGTGTAGATGTTTCCCACCTGGTAGGAGAGGTTCGGCAGGCGGTAGTTTTTTTGTGCCTTACGGATTGTCGAGGCGTCGATATCCATGCCCACGAAATTGACATCCGGCTTCATTACGGCCATGACATAAGACATTGCTCCGTCACGGCAGCCGGCGTCGATGACTTTGGCTCCCGAGTCGAGTAGCAGGTGGGACAGGGTGAACCATGCTTTTTTGACAATGTGCGCCGGAATGTCTTTGAGCAAAGATACCATATCTCCGGTCGCAACCGGAATTTCCTCCTGGGTGGGAGGTTGGGGGAGAGGCTCCTTGTCAAGACCTATGGCTTTGCGATGGCCTTGCAACAATGAATTTCGCTTCGGACGCGTCATTCTTGTGATCGTCTGTTGTTGTTGTTCCGACAAAAGTCTATATTTGAGTTCGTTTAGTATGCTTGATTTTGATAAAAAGTGCAATAAAAATAAATGCTTAGCTTAATTGTGGCGAAATTTTGACAGGCTGGGTTATAAAATTATCCTGAAAAAACAATGAATTATAAAAAATACACTTTACAGCTCGTGGGTTGTTTCCGATGGGGGGTCGATCTGGTTTTGCCTCCCCGTTGCCCGCAGACAGGACGAATCGTGGAAAATTCCGGAGATTTGTCGGTCGAGGCTTGGCGCAATCTGACGTTTATTTCCGACCCGAAATGCGCCTGTTGCGGGTTTCCGTTTGAGGTGGTTGACGTCGAAGACGGGCCAAAAAACGTGTCGTATCTCTGCGGGGCGTGTCTGGAGAGTCCGAAGCCCTATAAACGTGCGCGGGCTGTGCTGGCTTATGATGACGCCAGCCGCGATCTGGTTTTGGCTTTCAAGCATGGTGATCAAACCCATCTGACTGTCACTTTGGTAGCAATGCTGCTCAAGGCAGGGGATGAAATGTTGCGTGGATCTGACTTGATTGTCCCTGTTCCATTGCACTGGATGAGGATGGTCAAAAGGCGCTACAATCAGGCAGCGTTGTTGGCGCGGTCTTTGGCACGAGAGTCTGGTGTATCCTATCGTGGTGATGTCATGGCTCGTGTTCGGTCGACCCCCTCGCAAGGGCACAAGTCGAACAAGGAGCGGCACGAGAATGTACGCGGGGCTTTTGAAGTTCCGGTGCGGAAGAGGAGTATGGTTGCAGGCAAAAAAATTGTCGTGATTGACGATGTTCATACAACGGGGGCGACGGTTGAGGAGTGCGCGCGGGTCTTACTGGATGCGGGGGCGGTGCAGGTTGATATTCTGACAGTTGCACGGGTCGTTAAATCCAACTAAGTTTAGGAAATCAAGGAGAATGCAGATGGCCAAGGTTGAAGTTTATACCACTGATTATTGCCCGTATTGCGTGCGGGCGAAGCAGTTGCTTGATGTCAAGGATGTCGATTACACGGAAATTGATGTGACAAATGACGATGGGGCGCGGGTGGCGTTGGTACAGAAAGCCCAAGGCCGACGTACCGTTCCGCAAATTTTTATCAACGACAAGGCGGTTGGCGGGTATGACGATTTGCGGGCGTTGGAAGAAGCGGGTGAGTTAGATAAAATGTTGGCGGAGTGATTTTCGATGAAGATTGCGTTGGTGCAGATGACTAGCGGCCCAGACTTTGTTGCCAATCTTTCGGAACTGGCAAGATCGGTTCGGGAAGCAGCGGCGCAAGGTGCGGTTTTAATCGCAACGCCCGAGAATACCGATTTGCTAGGTTTGCCTCCCAAAGAAAAACTGGAGCAGAGTTTTTTTGAAGACGACCATCCGATGATCGGCCAGTGTTGTGCGTTGGCTAAAGAGTTGAATGTCTGGATTTTGTTGGGGTCTGTTGCCATTAAAATTTCCGCCGAGAAATTCAATAATCGGTCCTATCTGTTTTCTCCGGCGGGAGAAGTTGTCGCGTTGTATGATAAAATTCATTTGTTCGATGTCGATTTGCCGAGCGGAGAGTTTCATCGCGAGAGTGATTATGTGGCAGCGGGCAATCTGGCGGCGGTGGCTGAAACATCCTTTGGTCCGGTGGGATTGAGCATTTGTTATGATTTGCGTTTCCCACATTTGTATCGTGAGATGGCGCGGCGCGGAGCCGTGATCCTGTTTGTTCCGGCGGCGTTCACCGTTTCGACTGGCGAAATGCATTGGGAAGTTCTGCTCAGGGCGCGGGCAATCGAGAACGGAGCGTATGTAGTCGCTCCGGCGCAATGCGGCAACCATGGCGCTGGGCGCGTGACATATGGACATTCGATGGTGGTTAATCCGTGGGGCAAGGTGATTGCCGAGGCCGGAACGTCGCCCGATGTTTTGTGTGCCGATCTGGATTTGGACGAGGTTGCGCGATTCAGGTCGGCGATTCCATCCTTGCGGCATGACAGAAATTTTTTATGATTTACGGGAGTGCAGTATGGGTGAAATTTTGATCGGGTCGGTAACGGGAGAGTCGTCGCGGAAAATCAATCTGAATTTGAAACGCGCCAATCGTCACGGGTTGATTGCCGGAGCAACGGGGACGGGGAAAACCGTGACGTTGCAGGTGTTGGCTGAATCTTTCTCAGCACAAGGCGTTCCGGTGTTTATTACCGATGTGAAGGGAGATTTGAGCGGCATTGCCGAAGCATCACGGATGGAGGATTTTCTTAAAAAACGAGCCGAAACAATCGGGTTTGATCCATATATCCCGGCGGCATGTCCGGTTATTTTCTGGGATTTGTATGCCGAAAACGGCCATGCGGTGCGGACGACGATTTCCGAGATGGGGCCATTGTTACTCTCGCGGTTGATGGAGCTGAATGAAACGCAGCAGGGCGTTCTCGATATTGTTTTCCGTGTGGCGGATGATCAGGGATTGTTGTTGCTCGATCTCAAGGATTTGCGCGCTTTGCTGGCGTTTGTGTCCGAGAATGCGGGCGATATTTCCAAGCAATACGGCAATGTGGCTGCAGCATCTGTGGCGGCGATCCAGCGAGGATTGCTCCGGCTTGAAGAACAGCAAGCCGACAAGTTTTTCAGTGAGCCTGCGCTTAATTTGAACGATCTGATGCGCACGTCCTATGACGGTCGCGGGTTTGTCAATATTTTGTCGGCGGTCCGGTTGCTTCAGTCGCCGCGGCTTTATGCGACGTTCCTGTTGTGGTTGCTTTCCGAATTGTTTGAAGAGCTGCCGGAGGTTGGCGATCTTGAGAAGCCGAAGCTTGTTTTATTTTTCGACGAGGCGCATTTATTGTTTGACGACACGCCCAAGGCCTTGCTTGAAAAAATCGAGCAGGTGGTGCGCTTGATCCGGTCCAAAGGGGTTGGGGTTTATTTTGTGACGCAGAATCCGTCCGATGTTCCCGATTCCGTTCTGGGGCAGTTGGGCAATAAAATCCAGCACGCACTTCGGGCATATACGCCTGCGCAGAAAAAGTCGATCAAGGCCGTTGTAGACGGATTCCGCGCCAATCCTGCACTCGATATTGAGACGGTGGTTCAAGAATTGGGAGTCGGTGAGGCTTTGGTGTCCGTTCTAGGGGACAAGGGCGAGCCGTCGGTGGTCGAACGGGTTCTGGTTCGTCCACCGTCGTCGCGGCTCGGCCCTGCCGATCCTACGGTGATGCGAACGTTTTTGCAAAACTCTCCGGTGGCGAATGCCTATGCACAGAGTGTCGATCGTGAATCGGCTTATGAGCTATTGAAAAAACGAGCCGAGAAAGCGCAGGAGGATGCAAAACGGGCACAGGGTTCCGCCTCGAAAGCAAAATCGCGGTCTGAGGGAAACGATCGTCAAAGTGTAGGCGAGGCGTTGCTCAAATCCGTGGTGAGGTCTGTGGGTTCTTCAGTCGGACGACAGATTGCACGTGAGTTGTTGCGTGGGGTGCTGGGCGGTTTGTCCAAGCTTTAAATGTCGATGCGGCTGCCCAGTTCCATGACGCGTTTGCTGGGCAGGTTGTAGTAATCGGCGGCGGACGCTGCGTTTTTTGACATCCATGAAAAAAGATGTTCGCGCCAGATGGCCATGCCAGGAATACTGGTCGGGATAATTGTTTCGCGACCAATGAAATAGGTTGCGGCTTCCGGTTCGATCTTGATGCCGTGCATGTATTCCTTGGCCAGTTCTTTCGGAATGTCGATTTCGTCCATAAATCCGTAACGGATAGTAATACGGTAGAAATCCTGTCCGAGGTTGACGACCGTAAATCTGCGGTCTTCGCGGACATAGGATTTTTCTTCGATCACGACGTGGAGAAAATAGTTTTTCTCGTGCAGGACTTTGTTATGCCGGAGATTTAAAAGGAGCGGTACAGGAATGCCTTCGCTCAGGTTGAACATGAAGATGGCCGTGCCCGGTACGCGGGTGAAATTGTCGCAATAGTCGCGAAAAAAGACATCGACCGGCATCGAATCTTTTCGCAGTTTCTGGAGGACAAGCTGGCGGCCGCGTTTCCATGTGGTCAGAAAGGCAAAGATGATC
>Ga0116142_10001642_pt1 | contig 26506 bp, 46 predicted proteins | sample AD_UKC033_MetaG_FD_89785 | JGI IMG/M metagenome (GOLD analysis project Ga0116142, IMG submission 89785) | Active sludge microbial communities of municipal wastewater-treating anaerobic digesters from USA - AD_UKC033_MetaG | ecosystem: Engineered > Bioreactor > Anaerobic > Digestate | place: USA... | reverse complement strand
TCCTCTTCCCGCAAAATGGGTGAAGTGGTCATTCCATACCCCTCCGCTGTTCCTGCATGGCTGCCCATTCCCGGGTCTTTATTTCTCCATCGGCGATCTGGAGTGCTCTCAATACGAGAGGGAAGTCATAATCGTCGTCGAACTCTGCTATACGGGTAACTTTATACTGATTTTCTCCGTCGTTCCGATCTCCGTAATCCTCTAGTAATTCATCCCGATACCTCGTTCCCACCGGTGCATGATACCACGTATGGGTTATTGATGAGAAGGTTTCTCCATCTTCGGTGACGTTCTGATACAGGTCAACCCGATAAAGGAATACTGCCATTCAGTATTCCCCCGGTAACATGAGAACGTTCAGAACGCTGATACCGTTCCCCTCTGGTGAAAGTCCGCCATGCACGGCGTAGAACTTGATCTCCTTCATTGGGAAGCTGGTGTAGTCATACCGCTGCCGGTATCTCGGTTTCTCACCGGTGTCTTCCTGCATGGTCAGAACGGCAGTCTTGTCGTCCTTTACCTTCAGGGTCCATATCTGGAAGGGCACGTTCCTGAACTTCACGGCGATCGCGATCATGATGTCGCTGATAAGCCAGTGTGCCTTCATCTCGTTCGCGACGTATTCCACGCCATCGGTCCCGACAACGTTCCGGGCGAGTGGCTGGATACTGTGGTAACTCTCGGTCCCGTTAAATTGGGAAAGTGCTGCTGCATAGTCAGTCATCGTCTTCATCCTCCTCCTCATTTTCCCACCATGGGTTCAGCAGGTAGTCGTCATACTCATCATCCGGCAGATACGTCCGGTCCTCATAGGCCATTTCCAGCCAGCCATCGTCTTCATACATGGTTACAGAACCTCCATCAGAAACCCGACCCTGTCACGCTGGCAGGGTGTTTTCGCCAGATGTATCGGCAGGTTGAACTCCGTGCACATCTTGATCGGAACGGTTGACTGGCTTGGGTAACCCTGATACTTCATGGCTGCACAGGTTGAGCAGTTGCACAGAGCCATGGTTAGAACTCCCTTAATCCGTCGTTCTCGGCGACGTATTCTGCGAACTCTGCGTCGCTCATGTTCATCACACGTTCATACTCGTCGTCCCGTGCTGCCATCCGTTCCATCCGGGCTGCCTCCTGCTTTGCATACTCGCAGATGTCACATGGCATACATCCAACAGCGTAACAGCAGTCGCAGGGTGTCATTCCTTCAGTCGTGGTATAACTCATTTTTTGGTTCCTCCTTGTGTGTGTTACAATACATACATAGGCTGTATGTCATAATAAAGGTTGTGATTCGGGTCAGCCGTCTAACCCGTTGAGGATTTTGCAGATCTTCCGACCTTCATCCGTGTAGTAGAGGGTTTCGTCATTCCCTTTCCCCTCAACACCGATCAGTCCCTTCTTGACGAGGGAAGACATGACACCACGGAGAATGTTCGGGCTGATACCCACTTCATCCATCCACGAAAATGTCCATACCGCCGTCGGGACACGGTGTTCCCCATACACTGTCGGTTCTTCAAGCAGGTTGCCGAATTCAGTTCCGGTTACCTTCATTGCCTGTAATTCGAGTCGGGTCAAATTCTCTATCGCTACCATCTTAATCGCTCCCCGGTTCATAGTCGTATGCTTTCATTAATGCGTATTCCCTGACCATCTCGGTCACTCTCTGCTTCGGCGGCATTTTCGTCGACGGTCTGTATTGCGCTGACCATTTCTTGAGAACTAAATATTCGTCGTCGTCCACCGTAAAATAAATGTGGTGCTTGGTCATTCTATAAGTCACCCCTCTCTCGGAGCGAGACGATCATATCCCCTGCCAGGATAAGGTGGTCAAGGAGTCTTATCCCGAGGATCTCTCCGGCGTCTTTAATTTGTTTTGTGGTCGCCTTATCCTGACTGCTCGGTTCCATGCTCCCCGACGGGTGGTTATGGACGAGAATGACGGAGGCGGCTCTGTCGGTGATCGCCGGTGCGAAGATTTCCCTCGGGTGCAGGAGTGAATGGTTCAAGAGTCCTATCGTGACGATCCTTGAGGCGATAACCTGGTTGGCTCCGTCGAGGGTTATGGCGAGGACGTGCTCTTGCTGTTCGTCGGCGAGCCACTCGATGACAGGACGAAGGTCTTCGGGTCTTGTTACCTTGAGGTCCCATCCGTATTTGTCACCGTTCTTCGGCGAGTCTTCCCTGACAAAAAAGACGATTGCCATTTAGTTCACCCTCGGAGTGTCGGGAACGAATGCTTTGCAGTATCGGGAATTATAAATCCCCTGGACCTTCCCTCCGTGCTGACAGATGTATGTTCCCGTCGAGATTTCTTCGAGCTTGGTTGTCTTCTCACAGTCGATGCACTTGCAAGGGTAAGGAAAAGTCCCGATCCCATGAGGGTTTTTATTTCCCGACGTCGAATTTGTCGTCGGGTATCTCTTGTTCTCTTCTTGGACGTTATAGGGGCAGCGAGGGTCTCGGCATCCGTCCATCTCGCAAGTGTAGACGAAATCATCAACCTCGTCGTCGAACTTCATTCCACCGTGGAAACAATCTTCTGGCATTTTCTTACTCCTGTGATGTATGTATCACAATACATACTTGGTATATACTCATATAAATGTTTTGTTCCGTGGTACTAAAAAGAAGTGAGGGAATTTACCGACGTGACTCTTTGAATCGCTCTCCCACCTCGGTTCTCCAGAGGGAATGTTTTATTTCTTCGTCGTTCCGTTCCTGTCTCATTTGTTTTGCAAGGCGGATAAAAAAGGTTGATAGTATTTTCACGTCGGGCTGTTGGTTCATATCTCGACCTTTTTCCAGTCGGCAGCTCCTTTTGTCCAGGGGCAGACCGGATAAGGGCGGTTATCTCCGAGTCCATAATCAGTATCGACGAGGAGACAGGGGTTATCTGCATCGCATCTTTTACAGGCGAAAACTGATCCGATCATTCTCTCCTCCCTCGGATGGCTCGGTATACCTTCTCTGATGTGTTTATCGGGCATTCCTTCTGCGGGATTCCCCGATTGTTCATCGTGACTCGGCATCCCTTGAGGCATCCGTTACATTTGTGCGTCGGTGTCATGCCTCGCCTCTGATTCTCTTGAGTGAGATTCTGACGACGAGCGAGGATGCGGGGCAGTTTATATTTCGGACCGTCTCGATATGGGAGAGGGTCCGATCCCTAAAGCAGCACCCGGGATTCCTGCAGGGGTGAAGGCATTGGTATTCCATCGCCGATCACTTCTCGCATACGCCGCAGCCATGGCAATATGCGTCGGGGTCGTTCTTGCATCTCTGGTCCTGTTCCTCGGAGTCCTGAACATCCTTCAATATCTCGGCTGTGCATTCTCCATGCAGCCCGGAATAAGAGCAGCGAGAACAATTACCGTCGTCGCACCCATGCTCCTTGATGAAGTCCAGAATCTTTGACTCTCGTTCCATGTCGATCGGTTCGTTCAGCTTTCGCCAGTCCTCGTCGGTCATAGCGTTGAGTTCTTCGAGATGCTTTTTGGCATAATCGCACTTGTCGCACGGGGTACACCCGATGGCGTGGCAAAATTCACAAGGGTCTTCAGGATTTCTCTCCTGGCTGTTCGGGTAGGTCATTTAATTTCCACACCCCTCGACGGTTCCATCGTAGGGATAAATCCCCTGCTGACGCCGGTATTCGTCCTCCGCTTCCTCGATGTTGTGGTCGTAAAAATTGAGGGCTGGCATTATGCCTCGACCTCGGCACTGGCTGGCTGTTCCTCGGCGACCGGCTGTTCATCAGGGACGGAGATCTCATACTTCCCCTTCTCGATGATTCCGGCAGCTGCATACTGGACATTTGCGACGTGAGTTATGATTCGCGAGAGGTTCTTCTCCTCGGCGGAACTTGCGAGATATGAGGGTATCAGGACAATTCCGAATTTCTCGAACACTGCATCGTATTTTTCAATCTGTCCCCGGGCGAAAGGTTCGTTTGCTGTGGTCGCCCACAATGCGAGCTTTCCGGTTGCTACGGCGAGATCGATCATATCCTCCGTCGTGAGGCTTCTTATCTGTTTTGACATTTCCTTTACTCCTGTGATGTATGTATCACAATACAAACTTGATTGCTAGACATATAAAGATATTGGTATGGCTCCGTGTGGTTTTCGAGGTCAGTCGATACCTTCGATACCATCGTTTCCGTCGTTGAAATTCTCCGACGTTAAAATGATGCGGCTTGTTTACAGGGAAGAAAAGTTTCCTTTTCGTATGTTGAATGGTGTCTATAATAACACATAACAGAATGAACGGAACTTGTTTACAGGGGGTTGTAAAAATTTTTCCACCAATTTTTGACATGAAAATCAATCATAATCAGTTGATGTCAATCCCTCATCTGCCAGGGTGATTTTTGTCCGTGGGGTCAGGCATTATCTTGCTGTCAGATGAGGGTAAGAGCCGATAGCAGGGGTCGAACCTGCAGCCTTCCGCTTACAGGGCGGTTGCACAGCCGATTGTGCTTTATCGGCACAGGGGATGAGGATCCCCGATAAATCCGCCGAGGTCTTTGTCTCGACGGGAATTGTGAGGGGTGGATTCGAACCACCGCCGCGAGGGTATGAGCCTCATATTCTGCCGTCTATACTACCTCACATCCTGTTCCCCTCTAAAAAGAGGGGTGTTCAAACTGACACTGCTTTCGTTGCTGGCTCGAAGGATCCCCGACCGGAGCCGGAGAGGAGACCAAATTCGACGTGGTAATACCCCTCGGACCAGAAGATGTAATAATCCGTCTTTCCGGCGGCTTCTGCCTCGGCAACCTGCTTGAGGGCTTTGGCTGCATCCTCGGCGTTCATCCCATTGGTGAGATACCTTTTCGTCTCGTCGTTCATGAGATATGAGCGCCCGGGGACCTTCGCGGGGACCGGGGTGTTTCCAGTCTTGGGGTCATAGAAGTCGATGACCTTCGTAGTCTCTGCCTCGGCAGCTACCTGTCCGGCGACTGCCTCGTTCTTCTTGACGGTCTGGATGTATGCCATCACCCATCCGATGAGGGCGATCAGAAGCGCCCAAAATGCGTCGAGCACTGCCTGTGGAATGTCAATCATGATGTATCCTTCCTCGGTTGTTCTGGTTTGGTGACCCGGTGTCCTCGGGAGTCTATGTCACTGTCGGAAAACTTGGACGGAACGAGGACCAGGAATATCCAGCGGATAAAGTCATGTTCCTGCCGTCGACAAAGGTCCGATAGTTCGCTTCGTTTGTGTATCCGGTATTGGTCGCATTACCGAGACTGTAAAAGTTCATCGTGTCAAACTTGACCCTCGCCATCCCATTGCCGGCTATGTTAATACCGGCGACCAGGGTGTCGGGAGTGCTGTTCGATTTCTGAATTGTTGTTCCTTCGGCAATGATGAGGAGATCTCCCATCCCTAACGACGAGAATGAGGTTCGAGATCCTGACAGGGTCTCGTTCTCATCGATGCAAGTTGCCGTCGAACTGTCTCCACAGCCTTCGGGGACTGACCCGCAGCCACAATCTTCGACAAATATTGATTCCCGATAGACTCCGTCGAGTTCCGCGCCCGTCTGATATTGGTATATCATCGATTCGGTTCCGTCGAGGATTCCCTGCGTCTGGTAACGTCCAGAGCCGAGGAGATCAGACGAGTAACCGCCTATGAAGAGATCTCCACAATATGGCAGGGGTATTCCTCCAACGATGTCACTCGATCCGGACATCCATATAGCGTCGGAGCCTATGGAAAGGTGTTCGCCGGTGGCTGATACCTGATACTGTATTACGGATCCTGATACCGGCGATGCTATGAGCATGGCGATAAGGACCACTATGCCGAGAGACGTTCCCATCAGTCGACAGGGTTTCAGTACCATAGCAAGAAAGTCACCAGAGGCGGATAAAAGCGGGCTGTTATAGACAGTTATCCGGCGTTATCCGGCGTTATAGACAGATTATATAAAAAGGGTTGGTTATTCGATAACCTCTTCGACGACTTTGATCTTCCCCTCGTTGTCTGGAGGGGTGATTATGACGGGGTTTTTGTAACCATTCTCCTCACGTCGTTTCCTAACGATGGTGAGGGCTTGGTCAAAAGTATCCGCCGTGCCGACAAGGATGTATCCTTTCGGCTGTTCTTCGACGAGGGTCATCTGTGTCACGAGATCGGCACCCCGGGTGGTTCGAGGCTCAATTCAATTTGTCCTGCCCGTTTTAATTCAAGGTGACGGGCTTCTGTTCGGAGTTCGGCAATCCCCTCCATCGTATCTTTTATCCTTTCCTGATAATATGCGATCTGCCGTTCATACGACGTGATCCACCCCTGCCTTTCTCGGATCGCTTCTCGGAGTTCTTCGAGGGTCATTATGCAGTCACCTCCACCTTCTCGAATCTCGGGGCTGCTGTGTTTTTGGTGACCCTTTGATACCCGAGAGCTGGCAGGACTACAGAAATATTCCATCGGACTTTTGTTGCGCCCGGGTCCACTCTTCTTATCTTTCGGTACTCGCCGAAAAGAATGATGCTGGCAATCTCGTCCCGGGTGACGACACTCGGGTATCCTAGTTTTTCAAGGGCGGTCCTTATGGGTTCAACTACTGACGGGTCTTTTATCACGCGCTGTTTTCTGGTTTCTCCTGCCTTCATGGTTTGTCCTCCACACGTCGTAATCCTGCTCGTTCAAATTCGTAAAATTGTCTGCATTTTTTACAGGTTCTCGGATCCTCGGGGTCCCATTCGTCGTCGTGGGATCGAAGGTCAATCTTCGTGAGGGTTCTCCCGCAGTGTGCTTTCATACTGTCGCCCGGGAACCGATGAACGATTTTTGTCCGTAACCTGACTCCCCAAAAAGGGGCAGTGTGTTCGTCTACCAAGCACATTCCTCCTTCGGTAATTTCCTGGCGGTCTCGCCTGATATGATAAAGGCGTCGGGGCGGCTCCCTCCGCCGGACATATAAGACATTGCCATGCGCTTTATCTCTTTGAGTTCGTCCTTTCCGATGCTCGGGTATCGGACGGCGTTTACGATTCTGGTCGATTGAGAATCGACGAGGATTGCAAGAATCATCGTATCCTCCCTCGAAGTGTGAGGACCGGCGAGTTCCCGGGCGGCAGGTTGGTGATGTTCTTGGCTACGTTGTATCCGTGACCGCAGTAGACACATTTTACCGTCGTCCTGGCATTGGTTCGCTGTCTCCCACCACATTCGGATCTCGGACATCTCGTCGTGACAGTCATTTCAGTCACCTAATTTCTTGAGGGTTGCACGTCGGACAAAGTAGATTCCTCTCGGGAATTTACGGTCGTCCTGCCAGTGACGGCTTTTCGTGCTGATGTCGTCGATATCCCCGTAATAAATGGCGTTCTCTTTTATCGTCGGGAAGAATACCAGGAATAATGTTACCGGATAATTCCGGTACAGGTTGAGGTATGCATCCATGTCGGGATCGTCGATACCAAATTCGTATTCCTGTGTCTTGGTCCTGAACGTCGGTTCTCCCTTGACTCTGATTGCAAAGAGGAGCCTTTCGCCGTCGGTGTCCCTGATGGCATAAAAGATGTTCGGGGTTTCTGATACCCTCGTTATCTCATATCCTGTGCTGCGAAGTCCCATCCAGATACTTCGAGCGAGGTTTCCGACTCGGCTGTTCTCCTCGGCTGTCAGGTTGAGCATTGGCATTTCTAGTCCCTCGATCTCCCGATAACCATGACGGCAAATTTGGCTACTGGTTTTACCTCGATGATGTCGCCCATCTCGACGAGTTTATCAGCGTAATCCCTGGCAGATTTTTCATTCGGGTATTCCCCGGCGTGAAGAGGATACGGGGGTATCATTCGATCCCTCCGACTGGGTTATACCGCGTCCTGTCTTTGAGTTCCGCCTGTTTCCCGGCGTTCCATCCGGAGACTTCCTGCAGGTATCCGGTGACCCGGGAGATCTGCACGACGTCATGGCATCCACATTGAGGACAGCAAGGTTCTCCACACTCGGGGCAGTACTGAATGGTAGCGGTTATGTCGTGACCGCACCAGGTATGGTCCCGGGGGCACATCTCCTGCATGACGTTCCCGCAGTCGGGGCAGACCGGTTTTGCGTCTGGTGTCGGGGGTGTCCCATAAAGGATGTGCTTGCAGACGTGGCATTTGTAGGGCTGTTCAGTCTGTGCCGGTTGTTTCGGCAGGTCGGTGGCTATTGGTTTTATTACTGTGATGGCGTCGGACATGGTGTAATCCTCCATTCGTAAAGTCCATAGACGGCAAGACCGGCGTATACGGCGAAGAGGGCTGCCTGTGCATAAGAGCCGATATAAAAATCATAGGACATCCATGCAAGATTCGTGCCGAGCCATACGCCGAAGCACCATCTTTTCTTTTTGATGTTTGCGACGGTTCCGATGAGGGAAGCGACGGTTACTCCCCACATGAGCGAGTCGATCATCCCTCGATCCTCGAAGTGACGGTTATTGCAAGTCCGATGCAGACTCCGATGGCTACGCCGAGGAGGGCAAAAAGGAGATGTGAGATCATTGCTCTTCCCTCGTGGTGATACCCATACCGACGTTCATTATGGACGTGTCAATCCTGATGAATATCAGGTCGTCCTTTCCGGCGAGTTGTTTCAACGAGTTAATCCCGTCGATGTCGTCCTGTGTAAGATATGCTTTAATTATCATTTTCTGACTCCTTTCTTCGACTGATTCTTGTTCCCCTGGCGGATTCTTTTCATCTTGCGGTAATACCGGCGGTTTGCGAGATTGACCGCCTTTCTGATCTGGATCTTTTTGATCTCTGCCTTCTCTCCTCGTTCCGGGTCACAATGACGACAGAACTCGAATTGTGGGAGTTTGTAATGCCGTCGGCACTTGGGACAGATTTCAAATCCACGTCGTCCCATCCAGTGGCAGGTGTTGCACATCGACCAGCATTGAGAGAGGTCGAAATAACCGTCCTTGCCATAATCCTCGTCGGTCGGGTGGTGAGCGACTTGCGCCGGTCTTCCGCACCAGAGGCAGATTCGCCCGGGAATCCAGGCTTTTACGGCGGCTTTCCATCGCTTCGACGCCCAGGTGCTCTCGCGGTTTTTCTTTTTCCGGTTCCTGGCGCGGATCTCCTCGGGGCAGACGGCGGATATCATCAGAAGGTTCCCTCTACTAATTCCTCGAGCATGCCTTCCCCGGCGGCTTCATTGAGACAGTCGATACAAAAATCTGCGAGGCAGTTCCGGGCTGATGCTGTCGGGGGTAGGTGAAATTCCTTTTTGCACCGGCGGCATAAATGGGCATCCATGGAAAATTTACCCCATGGTTTTTAGCTTGACCATCTCGGAGATCTGGCAGGACTGTTCGTTCCCGGCGATGACTTCGAGGGCTTTGGCTACATTGATGAAGAATGTCCCGGCGGGCAGGGTGATTCTCATCGACTTTCTTGAGTAAGTGCCGACGATTTTCCCGACAAGTCTTGACGACTGTTCGCCGAAGAGGACCATCTGCGGGAGTTTGTTCGTATAGACGTTGGTCTCCTGCATAAGGTTCGTGGCAATCCATCGAACTTCGCTTCTGGATGCGTAATACTCATGCCCCTTGATGAAGAACAGAGCATGACCATTCTTGACGGACATTGAACCGATGCGGTCAAATCTTACGTCGTGTCGGTCGGTGCTCTGTGAATTGGTGACGGGAGCGGGTGACATAGATGCGGGACCGGAGCCATCGGCGGAGGGAATGAACGAGGTCTCGGACATTCATAACGCCTCCATTATTGCCGAGCTGTGTATCCCCCACCATTTGACGAAGTCGGGGTTAAATTGGTATACCCGATGCGGGTTCCGGTGCTTTTTGTTCTTCGGCTTCGCTGATCCCCGACCCTCAAGAACACCTCGGGTAATCGGGTCTTTAAGATGTATCCGGAATCGTTTCGGGTCTCCGCCATATTTCGCGTCGAGTTCTTCAACAGTGAAGGGGACCCTGGCAAAGTCTTCGAAAATCTCGCCTACTAACGCTCGGTATTTGAGCTTGAGTAAAAAGGTTTTCATGCAAGTACCTCGCGGATCCTCGGCTGCATGGCGCTCCACCGACGAAGAAAATCGGGTCTGAAATAGTAGCGTTTCCCGACCTTGTTTTTCCCGGCTTCTTGCCGGATCTTCTCGAAAGGGACTTCGTAAAGGACTCCGGCGTCGTGCAATGCTCGGCACGTTGCGCCGTAATTCTGTGCCCTCCCTCCGAGGATTAATGCGATGTCCCTCGGGGTAAATTCCTTTCCGTCTTTGAAGTACGGATAAATCGCCTGGACGAGTTTTTTATACCTGTGAATCAGGTTACACTTCATCTTCATTCTCCTGTTCTATTTGGCTTTGTTTCACGACGCGACGGTGGATGGCAGGGTTAAAGAGTGGCGCCGGTATCTCGGCATATCGCTCCTCGGATTCGTCCCATACACGAATCGTTTCCTTCATCGCCCTGGCGTCGGCTGTTATCTTGGTGGTGATGTCCTGCAATTTCTGACGGGCTTCTGTCGTCTTGAATCTCTCTCGAATGTCGTCGAGGAACTTTGCCCGGACTGCCTCGAAGAGTTGGATCTTTTCCTCGGGGACTACCTCCCGTCGGGTGAGTTCCACTTCGATGAATGAATGAAGCCCATGGCGGAATGCATCAGTAAAGGCTACGCCGAAGTATTCGGCGAGTTCCTTCTCTGCCATTTCCATACGAATCGTCGTCGTATACGGATCTTCGAATCGTTTTTTGTTAGCCACGGCTCACACCTTCGAACTCTATATATGGTTGCGTCAGTGTTCGTCGATTGACGATTCCGCCTGTCCTCGTCGTTTCGCGTATGCTACGTCGATAAGGTGCATCGACCAGAGTTTGAAAAATTCGTCGGCGGGTATTGCAATATACGGTTTATGACGATTTCTTCTGAACGCTAGCATCGGGATTAATGATTCCTTCGCGGCGTTGGTCTCTGTTTGCCGAATCGCCTCCCATATGGAGAGCCTTTCGGTATTCTTGCACTCAACGGCGAACGGAAATTTGTTGCGAGCTGGCGTTGATAGATAGATGTCCGTGCCTTGCTGACCCATTCCCCGGGATAAAATATCGCCGGGGTTTATCCCCGTTGTCTGGATAATGATATCCCGGATCTCCTGTTGAAATCGACGACCTTTTGCCTTAGAGGATTGCGGGGTCATTGTGATCCGAACACCCTCTTCAAATACGCCTCGAACTTTACTGCCGTCGCCGGTGCTGATTTGGCGGCAGTCTGTTTGAGGATCTCCTGCAGGGTCCACTCGGCGATCTCGGGGTTACTGCCGGTGACTGATACGCCGAAGGATTCGAAATTGTCGATATTGACCTTCGCCTCGAATCTGACTTCGGTGATAATCCCGGGCGGTGGTGACTGCCTGACCCCCAGGGTGGCAGGAACCTCCTTGCAAGACCCATTGCACGAGCATTGTTTCTCGGCTTGTGCTGATGTTTGCGGAGGGATTATTACCTTATTCGGGTTCTTGTCAGGGGCAGGGGTTGAGGTCTGCTGCGATGAAGATACGGGCTTTTCAGCAGGTGTCTCGGCGGGCGGGGTTGTAAGTGGTGACGTGCTATCCGTCTTGGTGCTCGCCGGCTGTTCCTGCTTAATCTGGTTGCCGGTCTTCATTGCAGTGGACGACTTCGCCGGGGTTGTCTTGGCAGTGGTCTTCTGGACCGCCTGTATTTTGGTGACCATGACTTCCCCACGGAGAGCACGATATGAGTAATTAACCGGACTACCGATCGGTATCGGTAGGATATAGGGTTTTACCCATCCGGCGACACTGAACGGTTTTTTACTGATAACGCATCCGGTCCCGTCTGGCTTGACGGATTCGAGGATACCAGAGTCTCCATAGGTCGGCGGCTGTGCCGGGGCTTCGTCGGTCATATGTATCCTGCCTTACGGAGGGCAGCATTAACGCCTCGGAATGCGGTTACAATCGGCGGTTCCGTCGGCTTGACCTCTTTTCTGACGACGTTGAGGGTATCGAAATGGACCCACATACGGAAGCGAGGATCTTTCTCGACGATCTTAATACGTTTGCACATCTCACTGTGAGGAATGACCGTTGAGATGAGATCGCTCTCGGTGAGGTACCAACTATCGCCGTCTTTCTTCCAGTGTTTCTTTCTGTCAAATACGACAGACTGAATACCGACCACCTCGATCGGGAGGGTGAATTTCATTTCTTCCCTCCGGTGCGTGGGATATATTCGACGCCGTAACTGGTGGCAGTCTCAATCTTGCAGACGGTGTTTACCTGATTCTTCCCAAGTTCGGCGTCGGCTTCGGTGAGACTGACGACGTTCTTTACGAGCTTGAGAGCTGCCTCGGGAAATGTGTGGATAAAGGCATCAACGTCGATCTTCCGGAGCTGGCGCTCGGTTTTCTTGATCTTGAATTGACCATCCTCAAGAATGTTCTTTGCGATGTGGTCTTCGAGGATCTCAGATCTGAGTGCCTGCAGACGAGAGATCTCCTTCTGGAGTTGGTGAACTCTTTCCCCTATCAGGTATGCTGCCTCAAGAGATGTTGCCGTTCCATCAAGAGGGATATCAAAGGGAAGGGCAGGGTTCTGAACCTCCGCTAGGGGCATCATGCGAGAATCCCCCGGATATCATCTTCATTTGCGGGGCGGTCCTGGTGTTCTCTACCGAGGATTCCACGGGCGATACTTTTATCAACCGACGGGTCGATAACTGGATTAGGTGTTCGCTCATACCGAACGCCGTTCATTTTCTTTACTCCTGTATTTTTTGGAATGATGTTCAAATAGCCTTTCATGGCGAGGAACTCGCCGACGTGAGTCAATCCGGTTGATTTCTCAATCGCCCGGATCTCATCCTCACCGATGGAAATCGGGAGCATTAAGCGACCCCGACTTCTTTTGCTACTCGGTCAATCCCGTCACGGAATATCTCGGATTGCGAGACGTATTTCCCGGTCTCAAGAATCCTTTTTAATTTGTCGTCCTGCTGGGGCGTCAAATAAAAATTCTTGGGAACCATGGCGGGTTTTCCCGGCGTATGTCCCTGCATACAGTAACTTGTATTCTGGATAATTATATAAATCTTATGTTCCTTGTTACCATCCGGTAATCATTCGAACCTTCTCGTTTCGATATCTTTATATTCAAGTCTAAAAAGGAGAGAGAGAGAGCTAGAAAAGCAACTCTATATAATATATATATACAATACAGTTGGTTCGGGCAAGGGGTGTTCCTGGCAGGAAAGTTACAAAGGAAATGATCGGGTATTAATCAGACGGATTAATCGTAATCTGATCGATTGTTTTATATATATAAGTATTATATGATAACGCAAAGGACTCTTAATGTCCGTTGGGTTACAATGGTAGACGAAATCATGCTTCGGCTAAGTCCAGAGCACATTCGTAAAATCGACGATCTTATTTCGAGCGGTCGGTTCAAGAATCGCGCGGAGGTTGCAAGGACGGCGACGATCGAATTCCTGAATGAGATCGAAAACGAGGATAAGGTTAATACCAATATCATGCGAGCTATCGACTCAGGCGAGTTTGACGATGTCCTCGAAGTAAGAGTCCGTCGTATTATCTCCGATATTATCGGAAGAGAATAACTTTTTTCTGCCGTAAATCGTAACTCTTATATGAAACAAAGGTCCATTCCTTTCTCTTATGGGAGAAAGGACTTATTTCAAGGCGTGTTTGCAGTGTGGAGGTCTTGACTCTCGGATCGAGGTTATTCTTAACGGACGTATTTTTACTCGTTTTCCTCTCTCGCCTTGCGCCATTGAGCGTATTCTAACAACAGATCAGTATCAGACATGATCTTTCGGATCTGTTCTTCCTTCGTGCGCTGATCGCCACTGGTCGGCAATCCACACGATGAACAGAATTGCGCCGAGGGGTGATTGATATAATTACACCTCGGACATTGTATCGGGGACATCGCATTTTTATCCCGGCGTTTCCTCGATTTGCGAATCCCTGCTCGGTCTAACAGGACATCGTCGATATGTGTGCCGGTGAGATGAGTATACGTCGCGAGCATTCCGGTCCTCATGTTTCCCCAGTGCTGCATTTTTACGACGGACTCGGGTATCTCCTGTTCCATCATGTGGGTTATCCTCGAATGTCTGAAGAGGTACGGGGATACGGGTTTACTGATCCCTGCCTCCTTGACGAGGTTTTTGAGGATAGTCCAGACGAGGTTATACTGTATCGCCGTGTGCGGTTTGTGGATCTTGACAAAGACAGTATCCGCCGGACCTGTTCCGCCTGGGGTGGCGTCTTTCCATCGGGCGAGAAATTCCCTTGAGGAAAGGAGCCGGATATATCGAGGCATCCCGGTCTTGTCGGCGACATTGACGACCACACCATATTGATCGAATTTGACCTGCCCCCACTTGAGACGAATTACCTCGATGGGTCTGAATCCTCCCTCGTATAGTATGGTGAAGAGGGCTTTATCCCTCGTGGTTTTTGCACATTGAATGATCTTCTGAACCTCATCGGGAGTGAGCATCCCCTCGGCGGTCCTCGTGCGCCAGTCGATCTTCGGGATCTTGATTTTTGATAACCTCTTCACGTCGATGTTCTCATTCCCGTTCTCGCTACACCATCGGGCGAACCTGAAGAATTTTGACAAGTAAGTCCGGCGGGAATTTTGTGTCAGTCCCCGGTCTTCGATCTGGATTTTGGCAAGGAGGATGTCGTCAGTTGTCATTGTTGAAACGTCGAGATAATTTGACCATGACCTTATGATGTCGATCTCCGTCCTGGCTGTCGACCGTGCCACACCGCAGTCATTAAGGAGATATATTCTATATTTATTGATGAGGTCTGTCGATTCGGGTGATATGTCACGACTGGTGCCATCGATCTTTGTGCTCCCCACTTGTGCCATGCCAGATCGTATATAAGCAATAATGCTTAAGGGTTTGTGCGGGTATTTATCAGAAGAACTCCAATTGCTAGAGAACCATACCACACGCGTGATACCATGAAAGGCTCCTTGAATGGGGGAAGCTCACTCACGCGGCGGTTATTGCAGGAAAAGTCAATGAGCAGAACAGGGGATGGCCGGTCACGGGACCATATCAGGCCTGGAGTGCAGGTCCGGATCGTCCAGAAGAAAGACCAGCGAAGCGGGAGACTTACGGAGGGGACCGTCCGTGAGATCCTGACCGGCTCCTCCTTCCATCCCCATGGGATTAAAGTCCGGCTGACCGATGGAACGGTCGGCAGGGTGCAGGAGATCGGGGGTCCTGAACGGTGAACAGGTCCGGATGGTTCCCATGCAGGGACTCCAGATCCTCGCGTGTCGGGGAGCAGTGAACCATGGCTGATCCTGCTGATCCTCTCCATCCAGAGGCTAAACCAGAACATGCCCGCGCGATGACCGAAGGAGTCTCACTCCTCATGGGCGATCCGAAGACTGCCATCCGGAAGCTCTCCCTCCCGATGATGGCCGCGATGCTCTTCATGTCGGTCTACAACCTGATCAATGCCATCTGGGTGGCCGGGCTCGGTGCCGATGCGCTTGCGGCAGTCGGGTTCATGACGCCGCTCTTCATGGTGTTTATCGGCCTTGGAAACGGGCTCGGAGCAGGGGTCTCCTCGGTGGTTGCCCGGAGGATTGGGGGGAAAAACCGGCAGGGAGCCGAGCATGCTGCCATGCACGGGCTCCTGATTGGAGCTGCTGTAGCCGTGATCCTGACCATCCCTCTGATCCTCTTTACCGAACCCCTGGCTGTGCTCCTCGGGGCCGGGTCAGTGGTACCTCTTGCAGCCGAGTATGGGAGGATCCTTTTTATCGGGACGATCTTCATCCTCTTCAATAACATCGCGTATGCCATCCTCCGGGGGGAAGGGGATACGAAGAGAACAATGTACGCGATGGCGTTCTCTTCGATCCTAAACGCAGTCCTCGACCCAATCCTCATCTATTGGGCGGGGCTCGGGATTGCAGGGGCAGCGGTAGCGACGGTCATCTCAATCGTCTCGGTGACGCTTATCATCCTGTACTGGTTCCTCGTAAAGAAGGATACCTACCTCTCCATAACGATGAAAGGCTTTGTCCCGGACAGGTCTGTTTCCCGGGATATCCTTGGAGTGGGGCTGCCTGCAAGTGTCGAATATCTCCTGATGTCGACGCTTTCTATCATCATCAATGCGATCCTCGTCATGGTCGCCGGTACCGATGCCGTGGCGGTATACACCTCCGGCTGGCGCCTCCTGATGTTTGCCGTGGTCCCCGAGATCGCGATTGCAACGACACTCATCTCTGTAATCGGTGCTGCTTACGGCGCCCGCAAGTACCGGAACCTGACCCTGGCCCATGGGTATGCAATACGGCTTGGTATCATGATTGCAGCAGTGATGGCAGTCCTGATCTTTGTCTTTGCCGGACAGATCGCACTCCTGTTCACCTATTCGGAAACGACGGCCTACCTCACCCCCCGGATCGCATCGTTTCTCCGGGTCATTTCAGTACTGCTGGTCTTCATGCCGGCCGGGATGCTCTCCCTGTCGGTCTTCCAGGGGACCGGCAGGGGATTCACCTCGCTTGTGATCAACCTCTTCCGAGGTCTCGCCTTCGTGGCAGTCTTTGTCGTGCTGTTTGGGATCGTCCTCGGGTATGGCGAGACAGGGGTCTGGATCGGGATCGTGCTTGGGAATATCCTGGGAAGCATGGTCGCCTATCTCTGGGCACGGATGTACGTTCGCCGTCTGGTACTGCTCGAAGAACAACCCTCCTGAACACTACCTGGTGGCAAGGTCCCGTGATGCGGCCATTGCGGTCGAGAAGGCTGCCTGGAGGTTGTATCCACCGGTATCGCCATCGATGTCAAGGACCTCCCCGATACAATAGAGTCTGGGGACGATGAACGATTCCATCGTTGAAGGGTCGATCTGGTCAAGCGATACACCCCCCAGTGTCACCATCGCCTCGTTCCAGTCTCCCGTACCGGACACAACAAAGGGGAATGCGGTAAGCATTCGGACGAGTTCCTCCCTCTCCTTCTTTGCGAGGTGGGCACCGGTAAGGTCTGCAGGGAGGCCGAGCAGTTCGAGAATCCTCGCGATGAACCGTGCCGGGAGGGCATATCCCGAGAGGATGGTCTTCACTTGTTTTGTCCCAAAAACCGCTATCCTGCCGACCAGATCGTTGGTGAGCATATCATGTCGCATGCCGGGGAGAAACGCGATCTTCAGGATATCGCCGGGCAGGACGTACCGCGAGAGATGGAGGATCCCCGGGCCGGACAGGCCCATATGGGTGAACAGGAGATCTCCTGCTGCCTCCCGGACCTTTCTTCCCTCACGGAAGAGCGAGAGGGTGAGCCCCTCAAATGATATCCCGGCAAGGTCTGCAAAGGGATAGTCACGGACCCTGATCGGGACAAGGGCCGGGGCAACCGGTGCGATACGGTGCCCGAGCGACGCTGCAAAGGAAAAGCCATCCCCCGTTGACCCGGTGGCCGGGTAGGATGAACCCCCGGTCGCGAGCACAAGGGCACCGGATTCGTATTCCGCGGTTCCGGTCCGGACATGGAATTTGTCATCGGACCGCCGGACTTCCGTAACGGCTTCCCCACACTGGATAACAACCCCGTTTTTCAGGCACTCCGCGAGCAGCCCCGAAAGGACATCAGCCGCTTTTCTGCTCTTCGGAAAGATCTTCCCGGATTCATCGGGTTCGAGTGGGAGGCCGCGGCTGGTGAACCATGCCACGAGGTCATGGTTCGAGAACTTCCGGAGCGGGGATCGGAGGAATGCACCATGATCCCCGTACTTTCTGAAGAACTCCCGGATGTCCCCGTCATGGGTGAGATTGCACTGCCCGGATCCGGTCACCAGGAGCTTCCTCCCGCAGGAAGGCATCTTTTCGAGGAGGAGTACCCTCCGGCCGGACCCTGCCGTTTCGGCTGCGCAGAAGAGCCCGGCCGGCCCTCCGCCCACAATAATCACGGGATAATAGTCCACCACAGGAATTACTCGTTGCGGCAGCTCTTCGATGTATCGGAGCCGCGTGAGTGCGAGCGTCCCTGCTCCCGGCCAGCCCTCCCGGTATCATGGTTGCCTGGTTCTTCCTGGAAGCCGTGACCATCCCAACCGATCCGCTACCCCGACGGATCCGGATTGTCCGGACGATGACACATCATTGATGCAAAAAAGATCCAGCACGCTGCTAATCCCCCCTTCTGCTCACCCGGGAAGCAGCGCATCAGGGTCGGGCGGATGCTCGCACCGGGTGATCTTTTTTTATATGAAAATGCCTCGGGCATTTTCATCTCGTATGCATGTGTCCTTCGAAGGAATCATGTAGTTTTTTTAGGATTTCCTGACCTCGTTATAGAGAGAGACCAGCGACAGGCTGATCAGGTTCAGGGTCGTCGCACCGTACCAGAGGTAGAGCTCGTTCTGCGAAAGACGCGTGATCCATCCTGACCAGAGCATCAGGCAGATGATAACAAACGAGAGCAGGGTATCGACCGCAAGAAAGACCATGGGCCGGTGGACCAGCCTCCCAATCTGTGCAATCATGCAGTATTCAAAGGGGGCATTCCGCCCGGCAAGATCAAGGAGGGAACGGCCGGTGTTCATCAGGATATCGAGGCATGCCCAGACAATAACAATCCCTCCGAAGATGACCAGCCACCGTACCCCTGTCCTGTATGCCGTCAGGCCGAAGAGGAGCTTGAAGATGCAGAACGGGATCCCGATAGTCAGGGAGAGGAAGAACGGGCGGATGAAGAAGCGCTGGAGTGCATCGTACCGCTGCTCCGATGGATTTATCTCGCCAGGCATGATGGATACCAGGGACGTTGGGTTGCCGACCGCATTAATCTGACGTGGATTCACCGGCCGGGAGGGATTTTTAATCCTTCACGATCCAGACCCATGATCATGACGATCTCTGCATGGGCAACCCTCCTTGTTGCCGGCCTCATGGAGACCGGCTGGGCGGTCGGGCTCAAATATTCCGATGGTTTCACCCGGTTGATCCCCTCCGTCCTCACGGTCGGGCTGATGGCCGGGAGTTTCTATTTCCTCTCCCTCTCACTGCGTGACCTCCCGCTCGGCACCTCCTATGCCGTCTGGACCGGGATAGGGGCAATCGGGACCGTGCTCCTGGGGATGGTCCTCTTCGGGGAGTCCCGGGAGACCGCCCGTCTCCTTTGCCTGTTCCTGATCGTTGCCGGGATCCTTGGGCTCAGGTTCGTAACGGGGGAGTGAACTTTCAGATCCCTGAGATCTGAAGCAGGTCAGCGGGGTGCAGCCGTGCTTGTTGAAATGGGAAAGAGCCTCAATGAAGGGGTGTCCCTGCAATCAGGACGAGGCCTTCTTATAGCCTCCACCACCTACGGGATAAGCGTCATTCATCTGTATTCTCTACGGTACACCTGAAAAGTGAACCGGAGAGAACGGGCAACATGCCCTCCCTCCCTGAGGCATACTTTTTTGTTCACGGTTGGAACACTATAACAGAAAATGAGTTATCTCTTCGAGATCATTGTCATTCTCGTCCTTATTGCGATCAACGGATATTTTTCCCTCTCCGAGTTTGCCATCATCTCGGCAAGGAGATCCCGGCTCCAGCAGCGTGCGGATAAAGGAGATGTACGGGCAGGGGAGGCCATCCTCCTTGCCGATGAACCGACCCCGTTCCTCTCAACCATCCAGGTCGGGATCACCCTGGTCGGGATCTTTACCGGAGCATACGGGGGAGCAACGCTTGCGGCCGCCCTCACGCCCCTCATCGCGGAGATCCCGCTCCTTGCCCCGTACAGCGGCCTGATCAGCATCACGCTTGTCGTGCTTCTAATCACCTACCTGACACTGGTCTTTGGGGAACTGGTCCCGAAACGGATTGCCCTTTCCAATGCCGAATCGATTGCCGCACGGGTGGCACGTCCGATGTCGATTCTCTCCACCATCGCCTCCCCGGTGGTCTTCCTCCTGAGCCGGTCGACCGAGCTCTTTCTCCGCCTTATCGGGATACGGGAATCCGAGCCGCCACCTGTCACAGAGGATGAGATCAAGATCATGCTCGAAGAGGGGACCGAGCACGGGGTCTTTGACAAGGCCGAGGTTTCGATGGTGGAAGGGATCTTCGAACTTGGGGACCGGAATGTGGCAAGCCTCATGACTCCGAGGCCGGACATCACCGGGATCGATCTCGAGGATTCCCCGGAGACAAACTACCGCATCATGGCCGATGCAGGACATTCGTTCTTCCCGGCCTTCCGGGGCGACCTCGACAATATCGCGGGTCTGATCGCGGTCAAAGATATCTGGTCAGCCCTTGCACTCGGGTCAAAACCGGACCTCGAATCGGTCCTCCGGAAACCCTACTTCGTTCCCGAGAACACCTCAATCATGAAGCTCCTTGAGACATTCCGGGAGTCCGGACTCCCGATGGCGCTTGTCACCGATGAATACGGCAATATCCGCGGCCTTGTCACCCTCCACGATATCCTTGAATCGATCGTTGGAGGTGTCCGCCACCTCTACCGGCCCGAGCCTCCCTCCATCGTCAGGAGGGAGGACGGGTCATGGCTGATCGATGGCGATGTGGTGCTCGAAGATCTTGAAGAGATCATCCCTGTGGAGGCACTGCCGGGAAAGGGATCCTACCAGACCCTGGCAGGATTCATCATGTATGCCCTCCAGCGGATTCCCTCCACCGGGGATCATACCGAGGCGGAGCAGTTCCGGTTCGAGGTGGTGGACATGGATGGGAACCGGGTGGACAAGGTGCTGGTATCGAAGGTGGAAGAGCCGAGTGGATGATGAGGTATGATGAGAGGTCGTATAAGGGCAACGGCCATTACCTGGCAGGTGTTTGATGGCTCGCAGAGAGACAGGAATGCATTATCGTGCCCCATTGATAACCCGGTAACCATGGAACCGCGTATCAATGTGATCACCCTCGGCGTCAGAGATTTTGATCGTTCACTTGCCTTTTACCGTGACGGGCTCGGGTGGGAGGCGCACGTGCAGGGTGATCTCGCTCTCTTTTCACTCAACGGGATGATCTTCGCCCTCTATCCCCGCAAGAGTCTGGCTGATGATGCGAATGTACCTGCAAGGAAAACCGGCTTTCCCGGATTCACCCTCGCCTATCTCACCAGGAATGAAGCTGAAGTGGATGCAATTCTCGAGAAAGCAGGGAGTGTCGGTGCCCGTATTGTGAAACCCGGCCAGAAGACCTTCTGGGGAGGCTATAGCGGATATTTTTCCGATCCTGATGAGTTCCTGTGGGAAGTTGCCTTCAACCCTTTCTGGAAATTAGACCGGGAGGGGAGGGTGAGCCTATAATCCCTTCAGATACTTCACACCATAGCACCAGTATTCCGTCAGGGATGTCCGATCGTTCCTTCAATCCTGCAATACTACGGTGATCAAGATTTATGAGGGAATAAATGATTCTTACAAGGGCAAGATGCCAAGGCGTTCCTCTCCAACTCAGCCATGAAGATCCTGGTTCCTGCTAGAGAGATTCCGTCCTACGATTCTGAAGAATCGAAGAGCCCTGATCACATCACTTATCTTTCATCCTTGACCATCCTCTCCCATGATATCTGCCGGAAACGGTCCCCTCAAACCTGAAGGGAAACAGAGCAGACTACTATGGAGATAGTTGATGAGTTCCAATGAACAAGAGCACCAACGTCTTTTCAGGTACTATCCCGGCGACTTTGGGGCACTGACGATAAAGGTCATTCATATGGACCTGATTTTTGATATCCATGAACAATATACCCGGGCATCCTCCCGGCTTACCGCAGAAGTCCTCAACAGTCCGGTAAAGGATTTGGAGCTGAATGCACATGACCTCGAGATCATCTCCGTCTCCTGTGATTGTGCAGCGATCTCTCCCAGATATGATCATAACCGGAACATACTCACCCTTACGTTTTCCCCGGGACTTACTCCCCATACCCGGTTCACGGTCATGACCGAGAGTGTCTGCCGGCCAAGTGATCATATCCTGGAAGGGCTCTACTACGATCGCACCCCCGAAGGCGCCCCACCAACCCAGATCACCCAGTGCCAGCAGTGGGGATTCCAGCGGATTGTCCCCTGTATCGATGACATGACAGCAAAATGCACCTACACCACCACCATCATCGCTGACGAACGGTATACCCGCCTGCTCTCGAACGGCGATGTTGCCATTCCCCGCCACCCTGTCGGTCCTGGTCGTGTGAGCATCACGTATGACAATACCCTCACGCCGATGGCTCCGTATCTCTTCTTCCTTTGTGCCGGCACTTATGACACCCACACCCGTGAGCTTGAGTACCCGGATGGGCACCACATCACCCTTGAACTCCTGGTCCCGCCGGGATCGGACACGGTAGTCGCGGACTATGCCCTTCAGGTACTGGCGGATGCGATCCTCTGGGTGTATCTGTTCACCGGCAAGGGGAGTTATGAACAGATCAATGAGAAAGAGAAGATACGTGCCCTCATCCGGGAACGTGACCAACTGAAGGAGAAGAACAGCGACCCGGAAACCCTGGAGGATGTCCGCGCCCGGCTCAGGGAAATGACAGCAGAAATAACCCCCGGCTATCAATACACTGGTTCCGTCTATCGTGAAATCGGCATGCAGAATTCGGATTTCGGGGGTATGGAAAATGTCGGGAATACCACCATCACCATGAATCGGATCATGCCCTACCTCCAGATGACCGATCCAGCATTTGAATATATGATCCGGGTCAAGGTGCATGAGTTCTACCATAACCTGAATGGATCCGAAGTGACCGGGAAAACCCCGTTCGAACTCTGGCTCAACGAAGCCGTGACCGCGTTCATGGAAAACAAGTACCATGCCCGGCTCTTTGGTGAGGATTATTCCCGCCTCCAGACTGTCCTTGGTCTGTATGCCCCGTCTACCGGCACGTTTGCCCTCGATGCGGGTTCGGCAGCCCTTCCCATTGAACCCGATGGGTTCAATGACCCAAATGACCTGATTACCGGGATTACCTACGTAAAAGCAGCCGAATTTGTCCGGATGATCGAGACCATGATGGGAAAGGAGCAGTTTGTCCAGGGGCTTGACCTCTACCATTCCCGGTACCGGCATGCGAATGCCACATGGCAACAATGGATTTCTGCCATGGAGGAGGTGTCGGGCCAGGATTTCTCCGGGATGACCCGGACCTGGCTGAAACAGACCGGGTTTCCTATCGTCACTGTATCAGGCAGGTATGATCACGACCAGCGCCGCTATGCGATGACCGTGAAGCAGACGGTACCCGAGCAGGGTGTTTCCTGGGATTTTCCTTTCCGTGCGGCGCTGGTCGACAAGGATGGCAACGATCTTGCAGAACGTATCGTCCGAATCGATAGCGTGGAGACAACCATCGCCTTTGACAATGTGGAAGAGCCGGCCTTCCTCTCTCTGAACCGGGGATACTCATTCTATGGGAAAATTATCACAGATGCCGATCCAAAAACGCTCCAGATCCAGGCTGTCCGTGACCGGGATCGGGTGAACCGGTACATCGCCCTATACCGGCTCGCCGAGCAGGAAATAATCCGCCTCATAAAAGACTCTGGAAAGGAACCCTCCGATGAGTATCTTGCACTTTATTTCTGTATCCTTTCCGATGATGACCTGTCCCATGACCTGGGGGGACTCCTCCTTACGCTCTTTGATAGCGTGGATACTCCGGAATATGCGCACCGCTACCTGGCACTGTATAAAGCAAAGAGGGCGATTGAACACGCCCTTGCCAACCGGTATAAACAGGAGCTCCAGGATCTCTATCAGCGCCATGACCAGAGCGTGTCCCTTACTGCCCCGATTGAGAACCAGATCCCGGCAATCAAGGAACGCCAGGTGAAAAATTCCGCCCTTGCTCTCCTTTCCACCCTCGATACCCCCGAAATTAACACTCTGATCCGTGCGCAGCTTGATACGGGAGCGGTTGCCACTGATCGTTTGAATGCGTTTTCGCTGTACCTGAACAGCACTGCGCCAGACCGGCCGGAAGTCATGGAGGAAGTTGGAGGAAACGCCGCTGGTCACCCGGTCAGCTGGGAGGCGTTCCTTGCGACCGTGGGAGGGTGTTCGGCGCCGGATGTCGTGACCCTGATCCGCCAGACAGAAAAATCCCCTCGGTTTGATATAACCCAGGTGAACGACCATCGGGCACTCTATGGTTCCTTTGCCGCCAATCGGAAGATCTCACTACAGATACCGGAGGGAAGGATCCTGTTCGGTGATATCCTCCAAAAACTTGCATCGATAAACCAGAACTCGGTGGTCTCCCTGTTGAGAGCGTTTGATGCCATTGACCTTATGGAAGAAGAATACCACGAGCCGCTTATCGATCTGCTCGTCTCGTTCCAAAACACCCTTGACCCTGACCGGCATGCAGTGGTACTGCATACCATTCGGCGGCTTCTCATGGGTGCACCCTCTGCCTTACAAGCCTGGGAATCGGTGCATGGCCCGGCATCGGGATCCACCTGATCTCCATCCGGCACCTTTATTACAAAATGGCAGAATCAGGCATAATTTCATGAACAAGGCGAAATTATCGTTGCCTGCTTCCGGGAGATCCGGAACCAATTCAGTCAACGTATCATTCCACCTGAACGGACGGGAGGCTCCTTGTTAGTCTTCTCCTGCTTTTTTGGCAATCCAGGCCGGGTACCAAATGATATAATAGTCAAACGGGAAAAAGGTCCCCTCCCGAAACCAATCTTGCCGATACCTGTATTGGGCCAGAGGCATCACTACTACGGGTAATTGCTTCCATTACATCCTGTATATTACCCCATTCCTGAGAACAGATCTCTCCCAGCACAAGATAGGGATGATTGTCTGGATCACGACACAGGCCAGTATCACCCATCCACCATTCGAGGGCTCCTTGTAATTTCGAGTAAGGGATACCAAGTTGCAGATCCAGACGATACCGTGGATAGGTATCGCATATGTTCTCCGAATCCGGCAAAAAGTTCACCCAATCTAATTAATTAATTGTATTATATTATATACCCTTTAATCATTCACAATTAATATAAAGAAAATTACCTGTGCCTATCCATTCATTTGTGACAAAGGCGCTCTATGCAAGCACAGGTTGCAGCCACAGGAGGTGCGACTCGACTTAGGAATTCTACCGTTTGAATTTCTTTAATACGCCATCCTTTTTCAATGGTAAAACGTGTTTGTAATTCATCAGGTGAAATTTGTCGGGGTACATAAAGTACTGGAAATTCGATTGCAAACTCATGCAAATAATAACAACCATGTGGTTTCAAAATTGAGGCAACTTCATCAATTAATTGCTCGCATTGGTCTGGATTAAATAAATGATAGAAGCCCGAATCAAAAACCGCTCCAAATTTCTCTCCAAGTAAGGAGGGCTTTCGAGCATCAGCCACTTGAAAACGCAATGAGAGGGCCGTTTCATCGGGAAGGGCGGCAGCTTTGTCTTGTGCCTTCCTGATGGCAGATTCAACAAAATCGATCCCAACAACGTGATGCCCCAATGTTGCTAAATAAATCGCAAGGTCGCCAGAGCCGCAGCCAAGATCTAAGATAGGATTTACGGGTGGATATTTTTCGATAAGAGCAGCCATAGCAGGCTGAGGTGCTCCAATATCCCAAGGCGCACTATTCTGGTACACGGAATTGAAAAAAATGAGCGGGTCAGAACCGAATCTACTCACGATACATCTCCAGATGGGGAATAGACCTTTTTTTCCAGATGCGAGGGATGGGATTCGAACCCATGAACACCTTCGTGACCGGATCTTAAGCATCATACATTCACTTGGCGTGGTGAAGGCCTTTTTACCGCGTAGTGAAGGGATGCCCCATGTACGATCTGGACAATCTCAAGCACCTTGATGCGCGAAACCGCACACATTTGGATGGATATATCCGCAATATGAAACTGGCACAGCTGAAAGACAAGACCATTTATACCAAGATCTGGAAACTCTATCCTTTCTTCAAGTGGTATGAATTCAAGGACACCCGATTTCTTACCAATACCGATATCGAGGACTACATCATCCACCGCAGAAAACATCTCAGTCCTGTCACGGTCCACCAGGATATCCTTGAACTGAAACTCTACTGCCGCTGGCTCCTCCCCAACAAGGAACTCGAATTGTTCAAGAACATCAAACAACGCCGGATCAAGCCCAATCTTCCCGTAGACCAGCTCATCACAAGGGAAGACATCCAGGTCCTCGTGAACTCCTGCACCTGGCCCCGTGACCGGGCGCTCATTATGCTCATGTGGGACTCGGGTGCTAGGATCAGTGAGATCACCAGCCTGAATATCGGGCATGTCCAGTTTGACCGGTATGGTGCAGTCATCATCGTCACGGGAAAGACCGGGAGGAGACGACTCCGCCTGATCAGTTCAGTCCCGGACCTCCAGCAATGGATGAATCTCCATCCAGAAAGATCCAACGCTAACGCCCCACTCTTCATCACCCTCCGGAACTATGGCAAAAGCCCTCGCAGGC
>Ga0116142_10001640_pt1 | contig 26522 bp, 37 predicted proteins | sample AD_UKC033_MetaG_FD_89785 | JGI IMG/M metagenome (GOLD analysis project Ga0116142, IMG submission 89785) | Active sludge microbial communities of municipal wastewater-treating anaerobic digesters from USA - AD_UKC033_MetaG | ecosystem: Engineered > Bioreactor > Anaerobic > Digestate | place: USA... | reverse complement strand
AACGCCCACTAACTACTATGTAGGCTATGCACTCGACACCACATCAATAATGATTGACGGCGCATATTACACAAACGCAATAAATCAGACAGTTGGAAACTCAACATTGCCGGTTAGTTTGATAAGAAAATAAAGAAGAAATCACATGGACTTGCCGAAACTCATTCACGACGTTATAAATTACATCTTTATAACATAAATAAGGAGACAGCATGACTTTATCTAAAACACAATATCAACTCAAACTCTACTACAAACGCATTTTGCGCTATCTTGACTATCTCAAATACATTTTCAAAGCAAAGCAGATAGAGCAAGAGATACTTACATTAATATAACTTATATTTATAGGAGACAATAATGATAAAAAAGATAATGCTTAAAATTGTAAATTGGTTTTGGAATATAATTTATCCAGAATGGTCGCTTACTCAGGTCAAAGAGTTCTATGATAAGTTTTCTAACTATTTTGAATTATCGGCATATTTATTGGCAAATGGATTTACATATAACGCAGATGGCATGAATATATTGCCTATATATCGACTTGATACATTTGCGAGACCATCGCAAGTGTTAGCGCGTAAATTTGGTAATTGTTCTGATTATATGAGGTTATTTTCTGAATTTATTCGCTATAAGAAATGCGCAGATGAGTTTGAAGAACTGTTTTTACACAATGGAGAAATAGGCAATTGGCACTATATTTTAAAAATAAATGACCGCAATATAACCTATTTACAATCAAATATGCATGTTGGATTGGCAACAACCGAAGCATGGAACGAATATAAAATTGAATATAAGCATATTGATATTATTGATTCATGGCAAAGATAGGTTGACAATAATATAAGTTTGTGGCATAATAAGGTTATTGGGGGCGATAATTATGACGATAAGCTGTCCTTATTGCAAAAAGGAATTAGAAATAGAAGGCATTTCTTTTAAGAAGAAGGTGGAATCTGTGTTAAATATAGATGATAAACCTAAAGAATTTAATGGCTTTTCTCCATTAATAGACTTTGATGATAGCAAGGGAATCAATCATTTCAACTCAAGACCAGAAGGCCAAAAGATAGAATGTATTGTTATTCATTCTACCGGAAGCGAAAAAGCAGACCGTGATAGCGTTATATCATGGTTTAGAAATCCATCTTCTAAAGTATCTTCGCACTATCTAATAACCAATGCAGGACTTACTATTGGTTGTGTTTTAGAGTCAAAACGCGCATGGCATGCAACTTCTGCTAACTCAAAATCTATAGGAATAGAAGTAGCAGGCAATTGTGGGTTAAAACAGTATAAAGAGGCACAATTACTTCCGCTTGCTAAACTTATTAAAGATATACGCTCTCGTTATGGTAATATCCCCATAATAACTCATGCTGATGTTGACCCCGTGCGTAAAGCTGGCGATCCGTTTGATAAAAAACATCGCGACCAGGCAATAGCAGAGATAGAAAAGATAATAAGCGAGCTGAAGTAATATGAACAATAAAGGGCATGGCGCTCCAGATATTAATAGTTTATTAAGCTTATTTGCTTTTATCTTTTTAGGCATACCAGCTATTTTTACTGCTATTCCTTTTATAACGATATGTACAGCGCACTCATTTGGCAAATTGAAACAATATAGCAAATTGTACTTTACTTTTTATGGAGCAATAGCTATAATAGCTACAATATGGATAATTGAAATGATACGAATGAATTTAGGATGGTAAAACAAATGTTTAACTTAATCAACTGGATAACTGATAATTTATTTAAACAATACTGGAAAAATATCGGGGTTTAAAATGAATTTAGTGGAACGCCATATAATAATGAATAATAAAGAAATAGATTTACTTTGTTTTAAAAGTAAAAACCTTTATAATTATACTAACTATGTTATAAAAAACATCTTTAGTTCATTAAAAAGACTTCCATCCGAATTTGATATTATAAAAGCGTTTGCAAACTATGACCAGCCTGACTATCGTGCATTGCCAGCGCAAACTTCTCAACAAATAATTAAACAATTGGCAAGTAGCTGGATTTCGTTTTTTAAATTATGCAAAACACATAAAGAATTAAAACCAAAACCACCTAAATTTAAACATAAAACAAAAGGTAGAAATATAGTAATATTTACCAATCAACAGGTTAAACTTAAAAATGGATATATTTATTTTCCTAAAATGACTAATATTCCGCCTTTAAAAACTAAAGTAGATAATATAAGGCAAGTTAGAATTGTGCCACAGCAATCATGCCATGCGATTGAAGTGGTTTATGAAAAGCAACAGCAGCAAGTCGAGCTAAATGAGAATCTTTATTTAAGCATTGATTTAGGAATAGATAACTTGGCTACGATTGTAACCAACTCGGATAATCAGCATCCTTTGTTGGTGAGTGGTAGAGCATTAAAATCCATAAATCAATTTTATAATAAAAAGAAAGCTAAATTGCAATCAGAGCTTATTCTTAAACATAAGCAATATTTATCAAACAGAACCAAAAGATTAGACTTAAAGCGAAATAATAAAGTACACGATTATACGCATAAAGCATCGCGATTCATTGTAAATTATGCAATACAAAACAAAATTGCTAACATTATTATTGGATATAATAAAGGCTGGAAGAATGAAATAGATATTGGGAAAAAGAATAATCAGAAATTTGTTTCTATCCCGTATCTTAAATTAATCCAGCAAATTCAATATAAGTCGCAATTAGTTGGAATAAATGTTGTAATTAATGAAGAATCATATACGAGTAAATGTGATGCTTTAAGTTTAGAACCAATTGGAAAGCAAGAACAGTATTTAGGCAAACGATTTAAAAGAGGATTATTTCAAAGCGCAACCAATAAACTAATAAATGCTGATGTAAACGGTGCGCTTAATATAACGAGAAAAGTAGTCGATGATTCTGTTGTAAGACAGATAATTGATAGAGGTCTTGTGTTTAGACCAATTAAAATTAATAGTTTTAATAAAATTTTAAATAAAAAACAAAACATAAACACACCAATTAAAACAAAGTAGGAGGCAAAAATTATGAAAAAGGAAACCTGTCCCATTCTGGTATTTTCTAAGGTAATGGCATTTATTATTGTTTGCTTGGCAAGCGTTAATATTGTATCTGTCTATGCTGCTGGCCCTATCAATATGGATAGCATCAAAGCAAGTCTTATTGAGTGGATTCTTGGCCTTGTAGCGGCATCTGCAACTGTAATCGCTGGTTATGTTGCATCGGCGCTTAAAACAGCTATTAAGTATTTCTATGATGCAGTTAGAGCTAAGATAGCAAATACTGTTATTGGTGAAATAATTGATGATATTGATACCTTTGCTAACAACTCGGTTGATATATTTGAGGCTAAACTTGGTGCTGCATTAGCAAATGATGGCAAAATCGATCAGAAAGAAATTAATGAAATCGTTGATGCAATGTACAATAATGCAGTTGCGGTATGGGGAACTAAAAAGATTGATTATCTTGGTAAATATAAAGAGAATGCTATTGCTTGGGTAAAAGCTAAATTTGAAGAGAAAGTAAGGGAATGGATAGAAGGCTTTCGTTGGACAAAATCTAGATCAAATATTGTTTCTTCTCAATCAAATTAATAGCGAACAAGCATCAGTAAGCAAAGATGGTAAATACGTTCCAACACCGCACTATACAATTGTAACTAAAGATGGACAAACAATTAAAATTGGCAAACATCAATTAAAAACACAAGATGGTGTGGTGATTGGAATAACAGTAACAACAGGCGACAAAGGCAAACCAACAGTACTATATCCAACAGATATATCAAAAATTAATATGGGTTTTAAATTTGAATATACAAGAAAGGAAGAAACAAATGCAAACTAACTATTCCCTGTGCAGCTTTTGCAAAGGCGTTAATCATGACGAGGCATATAAACTTAATGCTAAAAACTTTACTACGATTCGCGTAGAGATAACATCTCCCGTATCACAGCAGCCAGCTCCTGGTGCTCCGATGCCAATGCCGCATCAATATAAAAATGCTATCATATGCAAAGAATGTCTTGAAAGCGCAGACTGCCCTATTCAACCGTTACTTGATGTTATGACTACTGCGGCAACTAATGATGCTGAGATGGCAACTACTATTAATCAGTAATAATTTTGGAGGTAATAATGGAAGGCAATAATCTCGAAAAAGCAATACAGTTAGTTAATAGCTCTGCTGAATTTATTAAATCAATCAAACTTGAAGAAGGCAAAAAACCAGATAAAGGCGCAATAGTATTTAAATTTGATAATGATAAAATATTACAGCCAGTATTTTTAGGAGCTTGCGACCCTGCTAAAGCTCAAGCTATTCTTGATTTCATTATTGAAGATATGAAAAGAGCAGAGAAAGCAAGACAGCTTCCTGATGATGTCAAAGAGGCAATAGGCTTAAATAAATAGTTGACTTATTTTTAAGCATCTGTTACAATTTAATATAGGATGATTTTGAATTTATAGCGGTCATAGTGTCTCCTTCTGTGATCGCTTATTTTTTTAAGAAAGGCGTAGTAATGGAAAAGATATTAGAAATCGGACAACAAGCCGGAACACCAATTGCATATCTTATTCTAGCATACTTTGGCTATCAAATGTTACTTATCGTAACTAAATTTGCTGACCGTCATTTTAAACATATCGATACACTTGAAGCACAGTTCCAAGAAATAGCTAAAAACAATACTGAGATAACTAACACAAGCGCTTAGTGCGCTAAATCAGTCTGTTGCTATGCAGAATCAATTAACTGCACAAGTAATAGGAGATTTAAAACCGATACTTGCAATCAGTTCAAGAATAGAAAACGCAATAAGGCATTGCGAAAACAATCATAATAACAATAAGGGGGCTTAATATGACACCCAAAGATGTTTTACAAGCTAGCATGTCATTGTATGAAAATAATCTGAAAAATAGAATTAAGCTATCTGGCAAGCAAGTTCTGTTTGTTGACGATAGCCAGGAAATGTTAAATCTTATTGAAATCATATTAAGAAGCAAATTTAATCTTTTAGAGGGCTATATAATAGAACCTAATCCCGTTTTTGCTAAGCATACATTAGATTGGTTAATATCAAGAGGAATCGCAATAAACGATTTTATTAAATGCGCGATACTTGATGTTGATTTTGGTATTTACAGCAAAGATATTTCAGTAAACGATTTAATTAAATTATTTATTAAAAACAGTGTTCCAGTTATATTGTTTTCAGCTATAGCTGGAGAAACGTGGAAGAAATATGTTTTGCCTCAGTATCATGATAAAGTACAATTTATATCTAAAGCAGATGCACACGCTATGAATAAAATATATACTGTAATAACAGAAAAAGAAGCTATCGAAGCATAGAAAGGATGATCTTCTATGAAGGATGAAAACGGAGAAGCCATACCTATATTTATTGAATGCACTAATTGTCGTAGAAATATAATTAGTACATCACCACTTTGGGCAGATGTAGATAAAAGAATATGTGTATGTTGTGATTGTTTTGGATATAAAGATATAAATCAATGTAGAAGAACTAACTGTAAATTATATAAATATATCGACAATGATTTCATTACAGATAATCCAGATGCTAAGATAGAAGTTGAGCCTGAGATAGATAGAGAAAACTATGATGAAAAGAGCAATAGATGCTATATTTGTGATAAAGAATTAATTGAATATTTTTTTGTTAATGCAAAATTTTCATTATTTGAGCTGGGCAAATTTGAAGATGCGGCAGCCAGAGCCAAATTAAAAGCTAAAATATGCCGCAGATGCTTTGATAAGATATTTGATAAGCTAAAGTTAAACTTTGAAGAAAACGATAAATAAGTGAGGCGAACATGTTATTTAAGAAATTTGGAAGAAGGTTTAAATTTAATACAAATGCATTTACAATTGCGGTAGGCTCTGATTGGCATGTAGGAGCGCCAGGATGTTTATTAGATCTTATTAAGCGACAAATTAAATATGTTAAAGATCATGAAGATTGTTTTTTTATTGGTGTTGGTGATTTATTAGAATGCGCTATCTATGGAAGTAAGGGATCTGTTCATGAACAGAAATATATGATGAGCGAACAATACAAGATTGTTAAAGAACTGTTATCACAAATAAAAGATAAAATACTGTTTATGCTGTCAGGCAATCACTCAAATAGGGTCGAGAAAGCAACTACCTTAGATTTAATGGAAGTCTTGTGCAATGACATTGGCGTTGATTATTATGGGCCAGAATATAATTTTGCATTACAATGCAAGTGTGGAAATGCAATAGAAGCCTATTGTGGCCATAATTCAGGAGGCGGGGGGACTGCTGGCTCTAAAATCAATCGTTTAATTGGAATAAAATCTAGAGCTACTGCGATGTGCGATCTTATTATCTCTGGCCATACCCATGATGTAGCCGATACAGAAATGCCTATTTATTATTTCAATAAAAATTATGAATTAGTTAAAAAGATACAGCACTTTGTTTGTGGTTGGTCAGCGTTATCTTCTGAATGTGGATATGCTGCAAAAGGGTACTTCCGCCCATTAACAAATGGGCAGAAGCTAATTCATGTTAAACTGAATAGAACAACAGAAAGCTTTGATATTAATGTAGAGAAACTTCGTTAATTTAGTCTAATAAAAATTTAGTATATCTATTTAATTTTATATCAATATCTTTTATTTTATCAAGATGTAATTCTCTATCTCTTCCCCAATCATAAAGACGATAGGTAATATCGCAATCTTGCGCTATTTCAAACACTGTTATTCCTTTGCCAAGATAGTGAATAACGCCAGCTGGAATAACAAATAGCTGGCCAGGTATTGCTTTAAAAGTTTGCATAAAATATTGAATTGATCCTCTTTGAAACTTTTCGTATAATGTTGTTTCCTGATAGTCAGAATTAAAATTTAACCCTATGTGAATATAACTATCTTCTTCTGCCTCCAATACATACCAAAACTCTGATTTGCCACATTGCAATCCCATTTTAGCCGCTTGCTTCTTTGTTGGATGCATCTGTACAGATAAAGGCCCATCTTTTGAGCATAATATCTTTCCAACAAATGGAACTCCTTTAAACTCTGACTTAATTTCATACCCCCATGTAGTAGCCTTATATTCAGAAGGTTTAGTTAAGATATCAAACATTATTCGTGCCTCTCTTTATATATTTTTAGATTATTTAATATTTCATCATCAGTTTCCCAATCCTCAATATAAAATTCAATATTACCTGATGAGTCGCAAATAATAAGTTGCTCGTTATTACATTTATATCCGTTACATTTATCATCAAACTCTGAATTTTCTATTAAATTCAATTCAATTGTAAATTCTTTTGTATTAAAATATGTTAAAACTTCTAATAAGGTAGGAATTTTCATTTTATTTCTCCTTAAATCAAATCCATAAAATTATCGTCTATTATTTTGCCTATATCTGTTGGTAAATCTATTTGTTCTTCAATTAATTGTTGAGTTTTATCTTTAATTAAATTATCTTTAAATGTATTCAAGCAAAATATTGCCAATTGTTTTATTACATTAACATCAATTGTCCATTCATCTGGGTTAGATTTTAACATCATCGTTTGTGTGCTAACATCATCAATGTTAATGTGCGCTGGTAATGTTATACCTTCACGCTTAAAGCTATCAAGCGTATATATGCATTTCTTATTAACGGTTGCTATTACTTTGCGTTTACATATATTACACTGTATTCCAATGCCGTCATTAATATTTGAACTCCACTTATCTCTAACAATCTCAAGCTCTTCCGCAAAACAAATAGGACAATGACTAAAGACTTGTAAGAATGTTTTTGCTATAATTTCATCATGGTCATGTATGCTCATAGATCCCTACTTTCTTTTATTTTTCTTAATATTTCGTCATTAAGCGTCAGTGATTTTATTCTAACATTTCTATCATTTGTGCCAAATATAAAACGTAATCCAATCCATAATGAAATCCACCATAACACATTATATATATTGTTTAAATTAGTGTTTATATCTCTTAATATTCCGTCTATTTCCATTATAAAAACAGCTCCTTTGTCTTCTTCATTAACAAGTAATCTTCTTCAAATTCCTTACCGTTATAAAATCGTTTATCGCAACCATAACACAATGCAAATCCATTGTCTAAATAGATAGTAAATGATGGATTGGTTTCGTTATGGAATGGGCAAGGACATCTCATTAATTTATTGCCAACAATTTGTAGTGGCAAATACTTCTGATATATGCTGATAGTTTCTTCAAGACTGATATTATCGGTTCTAAATGGCTTTGATATTTCTTCATCGAACATTTTTTTATATTGTTCAGTTTTATTGAACGATATGTTTTGTTGAACAAGTAACTCTTTTATTAATTTGCTAAAAGTATCTTTGCATTCAAGATATAAATTGTTTATATCCATCTTTTCCTGACCCATAGAAGGCAGGGAAACGACCTTAACCGACTGATGACCTAACTTACATAACTGATAGGCCGTATTAACCGCCCCACGCATTCCAGCGCCGTTCTTATCTGTATCAAACATAATATAAATAGTTGGAATATCAAGTAGCTTTTCAAGTAATCCTTTCTTCTTGCGATTGCAACCAGCTATTCCTATTGCTGGGAATTGATGCATGAGTAAAGTATAGCAATCTATAAAGCCTTCAGTTATGATAATATATTTAGGTTTTTTATATAGGATTTCTTCATTAATAAATACTGAATTAGGTATTGCTAAGTTAAGATATTTACGCTCTGCCTTGCCAGACAAATCTCTACCTGACATATAAAGCGTATTGCCCATCATTGTAATTGGAAGTATAATACGATTACGAAAGAAATCAATATACTTGCCATCATATTCAACGACTAATTTAGCATCGATCATTTCATCAAGACCAAAGCCTTCATATGCAAGATAAGGCTTAATATTGCCATCAGCATAACCAATATCAAAATAATCTATTAATTCTTCTGATATGCCTCTGGTTAATAGATAGTTCATTGCTTTAGTATTTTGCTTAAGTTGCTTGTTAAAATATGAAGTGGCTATATTAAGAACTTGTTGCCTCGCCATCTTTATCATCTGCCTTTTTAGTAAAAATATGGATATATATTTCTGATTTAGGGCTATATGGTATTTTTTTATAGTTAAATTGTTTAGTAATAACATTCATACTTATAGTATCAAGAGGATTAAAGTAAGTCAATATCTTCTGATTAAATAAAGCGTATCGTTTAGCATTACATGAAGCCAATTCATTATACATTATCTGATATGTTCCAAGTGCCGATTGCCCGACTATTATTTGCGTTTTACTTTCGCCTTTTGGCTCAACTAAATCCTGGCCAATTATATAAACCTTGCCCTGTTTCTCAAGCATTAAATATAACCAATCCCAATAGCGTTCAACTTCATCGTGGGATAGCGCCATCATATGATATGTTCCAGCAAATATAATGTGGTCATATTTAATGTTAGGATTAATTTTGCCAAGATATATTTGTTCATTAAAGCCACTAAATTTATTGTGTTGATATATTTGTTTAGAGTTAATATTATCTAAAACTATATCACTAATCGCTTCCATATCTAATACTCTATCATCGCGCTTAATGTTAGTTTTAGAATTAAATGTTTGCCAAAATTTAGTTGATAGATTCTTTTGTATTTCCTCAGCTGCCGTATTATCATATCTATAAAATATTGGTCTTTGATTATGTGTAATAAGTTTCTGATCGCCAAGACAGCTAATTAAATCTTCGGTTGATTTAGCAACAATATAATATCCTCTGCCTTCTTCATATACTATGAATGACTTCATAAATTCAACATCACGAGAGAAAAAGACTTCATCAAGTATATCTCGCAAATCAGAGCGACTAGTCATTACGCCGTTTGGATAATTAGGAATAACATAAACTGTATTAAGAAAGTTATGCAATGCTGGAAAGAAAATACATATGTTAAAAGTTAGCCTTAATTTTAACATATGAGCCATCTTGAAGTAAGAAAAAGGAATAGAATTTGACACTTCAACATGACCACTATCAGTTCCTTGTTCTCTTTGTGATATCATAGCAAATGTTGTATTATCTTTAGCAAATGATATAAGATATCGATTAAGAGAACGGTCATGCAACAATATTGATAACTTATCCATGTCAAGCCAATTAATGTTAAGCGCTTTCACGCCATTGTATATTGCGTTATAATCTAATGTTTGTTTAAGTGTTGGCATTGCTTTTATCTTAGCAATATCAATCTTATACTGGTGTTTAGATATTAATTTAACAAAATATGATTTAAGACTTTCATATCCATATGTCTCAAATTGAGATTTGTCTTTATGGCAGATATAATAGCGTAATGGTTCTTCAATAAACCTTGATATTGAGCAAGCAGCTCCCATCATATTAACGCTATGTAAATTAAGTGATTCAAAGTCATTCCATGTTATTCCACCATCAATTGCTAATGTATTAAATACAATACATGGCTTAGTTTTTATTGTTGCATCATCTTTAAGATGACCGAACACATCAGATAATGCTATTATAAAATCATATTTTGATATATTCTTTTTAATCCATTCGCAAGCCAATGATTCATTTTCGGTAATCATTTTATATGATAATCTATCATCATTCGCTGTTGAGTTAAAACAATTAGGTGAACATACGATATCTATTTTATCTCTATCGTTCATTATTGGAAGAATAACATTCGAGATAAGATTTTTATCATAAAGATCAATAAGATGTTCATATTTACGAGCATCATATGATATATGTCCTGCTATTATTAAAAAGTTCATTATTCCTCCTGGCAGTCGCCATATCTATTCCATATTGCATCTGATAGTGCCATGTTTGCTATAACTTGTTTTGCATCCTCAGCGCTGTCGGCCTCATAAATACATGATGTTGCCATATATAGGCTACCTTCATATTTTAAATATTGTGCATATATTGTTGCATTAACTCTTTGGAGATTTATTGCTTGATAAATAGTTTCTTGCCTGCCGTCTTCTATTACTCTTACTTTTATCATATTACCACTCCATCATGCTCATCTGCATTGCTCTTGCGCTATTAATAGCCTTATCTGCTATCTTATCACCAAGAATTTCTTTAACTACAAATTGATTTCTTATTACATCATTAACTGTTCTTATGCCTTTATCAAATAAATCTTTACTTCTTGCTCCACCAATGCCATCAAGAGAACATAAAGCAAGACGTTCTCTAGGGCATCCATATTTAAAACGAGTAGTTAATTCTTGCCACATTTTAACAGCGTTCCATTTGTGAGTTCTAACATCAATAAGCATCATTGCAGATACAATACGTTCAACATCTTTACGCAATGCTTCAACTGCTTGATAAAAGAATCTTGCTTTAGGATTACGACCCATTGCTTCATTGAACTCATCTTGATTAAGACAAAGCCAATAACATAGTCCTATTTTCTGCTGGGCATTTCCAATAAATATCCCGAACTCATCGTCCGCGACTTGCTTTTCGTCAGCTGATACATATGTTTTATTCTTCCATGAAGGAACCATAGCTAATGCCATTGATATAGCAAGGTCATGGTCTTTTTCGCTATGAAACTCATCTATGCGACTGAAATATTCGTTAAAGTTACGAATCCAGGCCGCAACATCTTCGGGGATTAAGTACATCTGAGCAGTTACTATTCCAACTTTTGTGATTACATATGTGCCATCGGTCATTTCATTAATCATTCCGCAGCGCTCAAGCCTTGCAAATATATCTTTAGCTTCATATATTTCCATTTCACGAGATTGATGTCGAGCTAATGTTTTGTTATACCAGTTGACCAAATCAATAGGACAATTAATAGACTTATTCATGATCTCTGCAAGCACATGAAATGCAAGAATATTGTTATCGTTCATTTGAGATATGACAGGCTCACCAGCGTTAATGCGAGTATAGTCTTTTTTAAATCGACTTTCTTTAAGCAAGAATATTGCTGTGCCTTCTTTTTCGTATTTAGGTCTTCCGGCACGGCCAGCCATTTGTAATAAATCCATAGTTGATATTTCTTCAAATGGCCCAAATGTTGTTGCAGTAACGAAAACCGTTCTGGCAGCAAGGTTGATTCCCGTAGACGCTGCGCTGGTACTAACCATTAGCTTAAATTTTCTATCATTAAAGTCATTATAAAGTTGAATGCGTTCGTCTCTTGAAAGGTCTGCTTTAAAGAATTTATTTTCAACTCTAAGTGCATCCATACTATTACATATTGACTGCCCAGCCTTTTTAGACCCTACAAATGCTAAATAGCTAATATCTAAATTCTTTTGCATAAAGTAATATATCAATTCTTCTTTTGCCATATTTTCTGTTGCGCCATTTTTCTGTTTAAACCGAACAAATATTTTTTCTAAATCACAGGGGCGATAGTTTGAAGTATAAGTAATGGTTTCTTTCCCATTAAGTCCAATAAGCCACTTCTTAAAATCCTCAATGTTAGGCATAGTAGCAGACAAGAATATTATTCTTGCGTTTGGATTTAATTTAGCAAAGTTTAATATAGACGCTTCTATCTTATCGCCACGATGAGGAACCCCGACATAATGAGATTCATCGACAATGAGAGCGCCAGTATCTTTGATCCACGGATATTTACTGTCTCCAGAATTGCGACAACAAACATCAAGACACTCTGATGTTAAAATATTAAGATCAGCTTCATTGAGGGCTTTAAGATGAGATTCAGATCTGGTAACATCGCCTGTCAAAATGCACACTTTTTTATTACTAAAATCATGCTCAAGGTTTTCCCAATCAGCAATTTTTTCGTTGGACAATGACTTCATAGGCGAAGTGTATATAACTTTTTTGCCCTGGGCTATTGTATAGGCAGCAATGCCTTCAATTACTGTTGTTTTGCCGCTGGCAGTATAAGACGATACTATTAAATTAACATCTTTATCCCAATATTTAAGACAGCCACTTTGCATTGGATTAAACTTATCAAATCCAAATTTCATATATGGAAATTCAGATGTTGGAGTCCATTCGCCTTCTTTAGTACTATCATTTGCAGTGCGAGTTATCTCTGCATCGCTATATTGCAATCCTTCTATTGGCTCAAAAGTAATAGCTTGTTTAGTTGATTTCTTCTTTTTAACCATTGATCTCTCCTATAAAAAATAAACTTTATATTTATCATAAGTTATCTTATTTAAAAATTTTATTATATATTGAATTTAACTCCGCATTGTACTTCTTAACCATTTCATCCATCTCTTCTTTTTTTTCTTCAGCTCCTCAATTAACTTTTCTTTTTCTTCAGTAACTTCAGTAACTATGCCACATTTAGACAACCTAACTTCCTTGTTCCGATTTAAATACTCAAAAGACTGCTTACCTACTTCTTTTATTAAAGTTTTAAAAGGAATATTTATACCGTAAAATTTTCTTACATCTACGATAGCTTCTCTAAAACCATGCGTTTCTTTCCCTATATACAGAGAAACCTGTTTCTGATGGACATCAAAGATTTTCTTCAGGGAAGGTGTTAATTCTTCTACTGTGTAAAACTGATGCTCATTTCCAACCATAGACCATACTTTTTCAGTCCTAATGCTTTTTAGTTCCCCAGATTCAGTCCATTTAGTTGTAAAGTTATTGAACTTCGTATTAACTGAATTATGCTGAGTAACTACCACCAACTCTCGATTTTCTTTTATATACTCTATTGATATTTGCATTTCTCTCTCCTGTAAATAAATAAAAATATTATAATCTTTTATATTGAGTTTCAATTTTATTGCATAATGACTGATACTGCTTGCCTATCTTGCTGTATCGACCAAAATATTGAAATGTCTTTTGCATATATATATCTGTATATAAATATAACCATTCTAAATCTTGCTTATTAACGTCTATGCCAAACTTTATTTTTATATTATGCTTGACATCACTAAATGATTTATGTAATTCCTCTAATTCCTGTTCTAAAAGTTCTTTCATTATCTTTGTTTTATTTGTTATTTCCATTTTTTATTATCTCCTTTTTGTAAGTTGATTAATTATATTATAACATATATTTATGTTATTTGTCAACATCTCTTATATAATTATTTATTATTATTACCGTTTCGTGATGGCATCTCAATTCAAATTCCTGTAATGTTCCATTATTGCCAAGTATTGAATCAAATGCTGTTGTAAATGCTATATTAAGTTCTCTCTGGCTTCTTGACATCATAGTTGCTGCTATTTTATCATATCTTGCTACTCCAACTCTTTCTATCATTGCTTGCTCATGGGTTAGGACATGTATTGACCATACATAGGCATCAAAGCCGCATAATTCCATTTCTTTAAAGAAGTCAGTTTCATTGAGATACCTACAGTCAGGAATTATTATAACAGGAATATCTTCTTCTTTTATTTTAGATAAAAACGATTTAATAACTGCTTCAACAAGTTGTTTGCACCATGTAAAGCTATCTTTAAGTCTTGCGCCATCACCTTCTGCAATATATAAATGCCTTACTTGTTCTTTATAATCAGGGTCTTTAGCAAGCTTATCTTCATTTATATTATACTTTTTATGAACATATTTCTTTAATTCTGCGGCAAAGCTACATATGATACTTTCAATATTAGAATAAGTTTTTAATGAGTTTTGAATAAATTTAGCACAAGTATCTTTACCCTGTTGTGGAAGGTCACTTGATATCAAAATAATTAATGGCTTCATTTTGCCTCCATATTGTTGTAATGTTTTATTTTATCAATTTCTTCATCCGTAAATACACCAATTAGTTTAACTTGCTTCTTTAATTTATATTCTTTGTTTATTATTCTGTCTATTTTTAATTCTCTATACAATTTATTATTAGTTGGAAGATATAACCAACATCCATCTTTACATTTTTCTATTTCAGCTATTTTTGTAGCTTCTATTTCGTTGTCAGATGATATAATACATTTTATATATATCATTTGTTTTCCTCCTAAAATTCTAGGTCATAAGGAAGTGGACATTCTTTATATATTTTATGTTTAAATTCATCTATATCGTACATTTTTTTATTTAATTTATTGCAATAAAGATAGTCAAAAGACATTCCAACTTCCATAGGTTCAATTAAGCTGCTATTTGGACAATCATAACAATTAGTTATTATCTCTTTAAATATTCTGTTCATTTGTTTTCCTCGCTTCTATCAACAAATTTCTGGAACTTTATTTCTGGATATAATGCCTTTAATATTTCATAATCCTCTTCTGTAAGTTCTGGTATCATTGTACATCTAAATAAATATGGAAGTCCAGAATTGCGTATTGTTATTATTGATTGATTAATTCTTTCAATTATATCAATCTCTTTGCTAAACATACTATACTTCTCTAATGGTGCTTTAATATCCATCGCAATATAATCAATTAGTTTGCTATCTATCAATCGCCTTAATACATCTGGATTACTACCATTTGTATCAAGTTTAATTCTCTTTTTTGTGTTAGCTCTTAGCCATTCAAGAAGTTCTTCCAACGCTGGCCATATTGTAGGCTCTCCTCCAGATATAACTATTCCTGTTGCTTTATTATCTTTAATGTCACTTAAGACTGCCATAAATTCATTATAATCCATTGCTTCATTTTTATCAGTAGCAAGTTTGTAATTATGGCATGCCTTACATTGCATATTACAACCGCTAAGGAATAGTTCACTTGCTATTTCGCCAGGAAAATCTATTAGAGTGCTTTTAATATAACCAAATGCTGGAAGAAACATCTTATCTCCTTTATTTTGTATTTTCTTTAACCCATTTAAGGAATGAACCTTCTTGGTCGAGGCGGCTTATTATCTGCTCGCCTTTAACTTTAAGTATCGCAGGGAGTTTATCAACATTATAATACGATGCCATTGCCAATCCATCATAAGTTTGAGTATCAACAATAGATAGTTTCTCAACTACTTCTGGTTTAGTTAATAATTGTGCTTTAACAACATCGCATTTAGAACAATTAGGCTTTGAAAAGAATAATATTTGTTCTTTAACATTGTCTTCTTTAGTTTCAAACTTAGGCATATTAAAATCAACACGAACCCTATCTTTAAGCTCTGCTAATTTGCCTTTAGTCCATCCAGATATCTTTGACATATAACCTGTAATCTTTGTAATGTTATATACATTTTCAGATTTACATTTGGGGCATTCAGTTAATAAGCCTTTGCTTGTAGTCTGACACGACTGACATACGGTTATATCTGGGCTATCAGATGTTTGTGTGGCCTGTGTATTTTTTAAAGTATATTCATAAAGTTTTTTTAATGATTTTGGGTCGGGTTCATTTTCGCCCATCCAGTTATGAATAATACTTCCAGCCTTTATCATTGGCGCGAACTTAGATTGCTTGTCAATTCTGGTCAAAATATCCATATTAGAATTATAAGCAAAATGCACAGAATTAGTATAATATACATAATTTGTTTTTATGTCGCCTTTAATATATTTAGACGATTCGGGGAAGAATTTCATGTCAAGAAGAGCAAATCTATTAGCAGTTCCTTCTGCTGGAGTTTCTTCAAGGAGACATACTATATTATATTTTTCTGCATGTTTGGCCATTGACTTATTCATGTAGGCTATAAGCTTAATTCCTTCTTTGAACGATTCTTCTGATTCATGAAGTTCATTGCCAGTTAATTTCTTGATACATTCGTTAAGACCACACATGCCCACTAAGAACTTGGCCTCATTTTTACGAAGATAAGGTTTGCCATCCATACCTTCTGCTAAGAAAGAGAGGCAACCATCTTTGCCCTTATCAAGTAGTTTACAGATATAATTATATTTATTTATGTGGCCTTTCATGACTAAATCCATAAGTCTATCTATTTCTTTATAGGCTGCATGAATATCTTTGCTTTTATAGGCTACACGAGGAAGATTAATAGTTATATTCTGCCATGCGCTAAATCTAACATCTTCTGGATGTTCTGCGATGGCGTTTAAATCGGCGGCGCTTAATTCGAGACTAAGACGGCAGCATTGTGCGACCTTAACACTTTCTCCACGGTCATAAAGGATATAAATGCTTCCGCGTTTTGAATTAATTTCACACGCCATATCGACTAACTCGTCATTTACCTCAAAATCAGCTTCTGTAATATGTAAAAGTATTTTAGGAAACGCGAAATTAGCTTTATTGGCATCGCCTTCTGATATAACTTCAAATATTGCTTTAAGAAATAAACGTGCCTCATTTTCATATTCTGCATAAGTCTTGCCATCATAATCTCCGCCAGGGCCAATAGATTTAGTATTGCGAAGATAATTAGGTATTCTTAAATCAACATTAAAATCAACAAATGCTGTCTGTCCACCACGACTACCAGCTAACTGTGCAAATGAATATATAAGATGTTGCGCTACTTGTTTAATAGATTTATAATCCATGTTGGCTAAGAATGGGGCAAAGTAAGCATTAACACATGAGAAGCCAATGGCTCCAGCAAAATAGCACTGTAAATAATTAGCAAAGCAACTAATATGGTTAACGAGAGTAAGAGCATGTTTTGCTGGAGCAGAATGTGCTAATATATTTGGGAGCCTAAGTCCATATTTCTTTATGTATTCAATACTATTGCCAGAGCAGTAACTTCTGTTAATAAAGTCCAAATCATGACAATGCAGTTCGCCTTTAAGGTGCGCGTCTGATACTTCCTTATCAAAAACTTCTCTAAGTGCATATTGTTTTAATATCTGTCCAGCAAGAGTAAGATTAATAGATTCTGGCGAAAAACCAGTGTTAGAGTTTTCTGAATTGTGTTCCTCTATAAGTTGTTTTACATCATACATCGGTATAGATAAGCTTGAATATTTAATCCATGCATCATATCCTTGTTCTCCAAGTATCTGATTAACTAAACTACGAATATAAGAAGATGATACATTTTTAAAATTACTTTTGAGTAAGGTTTCTTCAACACGATTAGCTATCGATAGAGCTTCTTGTTCGCTCATATCGCATTCTTTTGTAATTGAATTTACGATCATTTGTTTGTCAAAAACATCATACTGCTGTTCAGTATTAGATTCAATTAGCATTTGAATATCAGTTGAAGATTTTTTTGTTTTGCGTGTTCGTTTGACTTTAATTTCTGGGTTGGTCATTTGATATTGCCTTCCTTTCAGATATAAAGATAGCGTAGAATAATCCACGCTATCTTCAATTATTTAGGCAAGTTCAATTATATTGCAAGTCGTAGGGAACATTGCTTTATTAAGATTATGTCCAAAGATAAAAGCTTGGACTCCACTTTCAGTTAAAGCATTTATTATTTTCATTAGATTCCCTTGTTCACACTTTTCAATATCGTCTGCCATAATTATATTATAACCCGATTTTTTTGCTATTGCAACTTGAATTGCAATCGAAGCTTTTATTTTTCCTGATGAACTCAGCATGTTAGATGTCTTATTATTGATTAATATTTCAAACTCTTTAGAACTTGGATTCTGCATAAATTCATAGCCAAACTCCATCGAATACTCCGTTACTTGCTTGAAGAAATCACTAATATTACCAAGAACCATCTTATTCTTTATGCTCTTTTCACCATCGCTAGTTAGCTCAAGATATAATTCAAATTTAATAAGCATATCACGTTTAGTTGCAAGTTGCTTATCAATTTCAGTTATCTCTCTTTCTAAAGACTGCTTATGTTTAAGTATTGATATATTGCGATCAACAGATTCTATTTCAGCAAATATTATTGAGTTTTCGCTGTTAATAGTTTTATTAATAGCATCAGTATTATCTCTTGATTCATTTAAAAGTTTCCTGGCTGTTATTATTTCTTCTGTTAGTTTTTTTATTTCAGTTTCTTTTGTTTGATTAAATTTTATTTTTGCTTGTTCATCTTGTCTCAATAATGCAGTTACTTCTTCTCTTAGTTTATTGTTTTCAGCTATCTTTGTGTCTTTAATTGAATTAAGATGTACAGCACTGCCGCATTCTATTGTAGGCGATAAAGGACATTTTCCAGATAGTTTAGATATAGATTCGATTAATTCTTTATTAGCAAGACCGGTTCTATTTAGTAAATTAATCTTATCTTTAAACTGCGATACATATTCATTGCGATTAAGTGCTTCAATTTCAGCATTAAGAGAATCAATCTTATCACTAAATGATTTATCATAAACTACATTACTTTTTATTTTATTAGTCAGTTCAGTTCTGTGTTTTTCTAAATCTATAAGCGATATATGAATATTAAGCGCTGATGCTTCATTAACTTTATTAGATTTAGTTATCTCTAGTATTTCAATTTCTTTTTTGATATCTCTACGCATGTCGTAGAATTTCTTATAATAAACTGGAATATTAGAAGCCGTCATTCCAAAGAAATGAAGTTTTTCGTTGGCATCTGTTACACCATAATCTTCAATATTAATTTCGCTATTGCCAGAGAAATACTTAAATAATATCTCTTGCTGTTCTTCGCCAGATAGATTAAAGAAGTTATAATTATCGCATATCATTTTAAGTGTCTTACGATCAAATCCAACATCATAAAGAGCATCGATATCCTTAGATTTGCTAAGTTTCTTTTTAATCCCATCATAATAAACAACAGAATCTGGAACAAGCTGCCTTATTATTTTGTGTCCATCAGCAATAAGCGTTATTTCACTTCTAGGATTAGGTATATTAGTTGTGTGAAGTTCTTTCTTATCTCTATCAGATGCTATGCCAGTTAAAGCATATAATATTGCATTCTTAAGTGTTGTTTTCCCGCAGTCATTCGGGCCAGTAATTATATTAATTCCAGGTTTAAATCCGACAGTAAATGTGGCCTTATTGCCTATATTTTTATAATCAATAGATTCAATTATCATTTGCGCCTCCAAATTTAATTAAACGCCAGTTGAACCAAAACCACCATTACCTCTGTCTGTTTCATCAAGACTATCAACTTCAATTAATTCAGTATTTAGAACCTCAGATATTTTCATCTGTGCTATTCTATCGCCTATTTCAATTATAAATGGATTATCAGTTGTGTTGTATAAAATAATGCCTACGTTATTTCTATAATTAGCATCAATAGTTCCGGGTGCGTTTTTAACTACTATGCCTTTTTTAAGTGATAATCCGCTACGCGACCTTATCTGCGCTTCATAACCTAAAGGCAATGCCATCTGTAATCCAGTATCAATAAGTTCAGTTTGATTAGCTCCGACTACATATCTTTTAGCTGATGTAAGATCATAGCAAGCATCAGATGGATGAGATTTCTTTGGCATTGTAGCATTTTCATTAACTCTTTTAAATTTAACTATTACTTTATTTGAACAATTGCATCCCATATTATTTTGCCTCCACTATTTTATTAATTGATTTACCATAAAATATTCTTAATCTTGTCCAGCATGAATCAGATTTAATTCTAATACATGGAAGAGTTGTGGCTATGTTTTTGTCATTATCAATGATTTCTAATTTTTGAGCAAAATCATGATATGCTTCGCATAAATTAGATACATCTGGATATGGGCCTTTATCATATCCATACATAAGTTGCGTTATCACACAATCTTCTATTGGAAATTTAATGCCACTGGCTCTTAATAAATTTTTTTGTATTTGCATTTGCATTAAAATACTATCTTTTTCTTGCTCGTATCTTTTATTTCCATAGTTATTACCTTTTCCAAAGTTTCTACCATTCTTTTTTATCACTGGTCTACCTTGTATTAAGAACTCAATACATTTGATATCATTATCATTTTCAATTATTTGCCCAAGCGTATCCCAGCATGCTTGTAATAGTGTTTCCTTATTTGACATCATCGCCTCCGAATGTAAGGTCAAGTGCCAATACAAATAATAGTTTACAGTCAAGGCATATGCCAACTGCGTCTATCTTTTTAAAATGCTTGTTACGTTTTTCTTTACGGTTGAAATCTCTATAGCCAAGATGATGGCATTTCTTTTGAGCATCGCTTGGTCTATAGGGTATGACTTTATTACCAGTCGAGTAATGTGCTTCCATCTGGTTCGCCTCCTGATTTTTCTTCTTGTATATTATTGGTTCCTGTGACGGGTCGAGTAACATTGTTTGCCTCCATGTTATCTTCTAATTCTACACTATTTTCCATCATAAATCTATAAATATTTTTAAGATTTACTTCGCCATTTTCACTGTTTTTAAAGCATGTGTCATAATATGAGCAAAAGTTATGAGCCATATCAAGTGTTGACGGACAATAACATTTTTTGCTCATGCCATCGAGAGCCATATTAACATTGACCAACATACGTTCAATATCTTTGTACTCAACATATTTTTCATATGGTTCAATTGCTAGCTTTTTTTGTTTAAGAAAAACATCATATCCAACTAAGTTATCATACTTAAGTCCATTGTCTTTAAATAGCTGAGTTGTTCCATAAACATATAATGGCAACTGATTACTTGTCTCAAGTTTAGAGTCAGAATATCTTTTAGCTGATGTTTTGTGGTCAAGAATCATTATTCGACCTTGTTTATCTCTGACTATAGCATCAATAAACATAAGCAAATAATAATCTTCTCTTGCTTTTTTAGTTATAGGATTTTCAATTGGAGTGGCAATACCTAATTCAATGGCTGGGATAATATTCCCATTATTATCTTTAACATTAACAACTTCATATCCTGCTTGTAAAAAATAATCAACTATTGTAGGAATAGATGCTTTGCTCATTGATTGCATTTCAAGAAATTCGCCTGGGTCTAATGTTGAATCTTTAAATTCATTAGCAAATGATTCATGCCATATTGGATATAATAAATTTAAATATTCATCTCTATCTGTGCTTTTAGTTTTCATTTGGTGTTTTAAGAATGCTTCAATACAAGTATGATGCACATTGCCAAATGCTAATTTTTCTGACCAACCTTCTGGAACTTTAAATACTTTCTGCAATGCCCATTTAAGGCTACATGATGAATAGTTTTCTACTTGAGAATGAGATGTATTTCTCATGCCTTCTTTGTACCATTGATCTTTATTAATCCAAATAACATTTTCCATTTTTTTGTTTGTTTCAATAGCCATTATGCAACCGCCTTTTTAATTAATGACTGCTTATATTCTTCAAGAACCTGAACCCAATCTTTTTTAACTTCTTTAGGTTTCCTTACCGAGCCTTTTTCCATACTTCTCTGGCCTCCTTTAAATCTTTTAATGTAAAACTTTTAACCATTGTTTTAGTTTTAGTTGACATATATTCATTTACTTCACATTTAAATACATATGATTTGCCATATTCTAGTGCGTTTTTAATTCTGTCTTTTTCATACAACGACGAAAATACTGTTATATAAAAGTTATATGGTGATGTTTTGGGCTTAACTGTAATACTTGCCATTTCATTTTCATTTTTATCTTTACGAACTTTAATTTCTTCTATCTGTCCATATATATAGCATATTTGCTTATCTTTAAGTAAGTCTTTATCTTTAGATTTACATAATGTTTCATTTAATATATATGGTAGATATTTAAAATCAGGATCGCTTGGACTATAACCAAGGTATTCAAGTTCATGTAACATTAATTCTTTAATACTAAACTCATCAACTATTACTTTTTGAAATTCACTTGGCTTAACTAATTCAACTGGCGGTTTATCTGGCATTTTAGCTTTAGATTGTTTTCCTTTAGCTTCCATATCAGATTTCCGTTTATTATAATCTTTAACTTTAGTTTCGTATTCTTTCCACTGGTCTTTAATACTTTTGTAAAGATTAACAGATTCAAATAAGCTTCTACGATTTAACCCACACAAACCATCAGCAGCGCCTGACAATATAAATGCTTCATAAGTTTTCTTTGGCATATTGAATAGTATGTTAATTAATTTTTCATCATCATTTATTCCAACAAATTTATCAGCATTTGTTTCAGATATGTCTTTAATTGTATTAAGTCCAATAATACATTTATTATCAACAACAGAGCATGCAACATTGCTATGTCTTATATGAGGCTTAACAACTTCAATGTCCATACGCATTGTTTCATATGCATAATCAGCAAAGTCTTCGCGCTTACCATCATTAGAGTTATTAAGCACTGCTGTCATAAATGGTATAGTATAATAGCATTTAAGATAAGCAGTTACATACGAAAGAATACTATAAGATACTGCATGGGATTTATTAAATAAATATCCGCAATCAGAGAAGTAAGCGTCCCATATCTTTTGTCCAGTAGACATTACTTCTTTTTCTTTTATTATGTCCTCATCACATATTCCAGCGAACTCTGGGCCAAGAGTAGATTTATAATATCCATCGACAAACTTTTTCATCATTGCCGGTATTTTATCAACTTTTTTCTTTGCAACAATCTTTCGTAAATCATCTGCTTCTTTAAGATTAAATCCAGCTAATTCTTTACATATTGCCATCTGTTGTTCTTGATATGCCAACACATAGTTAGTTTGTTTAAGTATAGGTTTAAGTCTTGAATCAAGTAGTTCTATTTCATGATCAGCCTTACTGCGATTAATCATATACTGGTCGAGAAAACTCTTGGCGCCAGGGCGACCAAGTGATGTAAGAGCGCATATATCTTCAAATGATTTAGGTTTAAATTCCATGCAAAGCCTTTGCATTTCAGAGCCGAAATCAAATTGAAACACACCAGTAGTATCGCCAGTTGTAAATAGATTTAATACTTTAGGATCATCAAGAGATAATTTTTTCCAGTTTAAATCTTTTGCATTAGCTATTTCTAATGTATTGTCGATTATGTCTAATGTTTTTAAACCAAGTATATCTAATTTTAAAAAACCAGCTCTATCTAACATCTTCATATCCCACTCTGTTGCATTATTTATTATGTTTTTTTCAGAATCTTCAGATTTTTTCTTTTTAACAATAGGACATAAATTAATCATGGGATGTGACGTTATGACTATTCCTGAAGCGTGCACTGATTTATTAGAAATTGCTCCAACTATTTTTAAGCAGTCTTTTATTATTTTTTCTTTGTAGGGATTATGCTCTAATAGGTCTTGAACTTTTTTAGCTTCTAGTAATGATACCATTTGTTTTTGTAGTTCTTTAAAGTCTATTTCCTCATCTTTATCAAATCCAATTAATTTTTCTTCATCCTCTTCTGCCTCTATATGTTTTAATCCTTTCATCGATTCGTTAACATCAAACGGTGGCATGCCATAAAAAGAACAGACTGCTCTAAATGTGGACTTGGGTTTATAAAAAGCATAATTTGATATCATAGACACTTTGTCTGCTCCGTATTTGCTAAGTAGATATTCTAAAACTTTATGTCTATTTATAGTGCTAAAGTCCACATCAACATCTGGCATTGACCCCACGCGACCAGCGTTATAAAATCTTTCCCATATTAATCCATATTGCAAAGGGTCAACTGTGTGGATATTTAACAAATACCCAATTAAAGCCCCACTGAAGCTGCCCCTCGATGTGCCTGTAAATATTGAGTTTTGGTTACAATATCGCATTAAATCCCACATTATAAGAAAGTAATCAGCTATCCCTGCTGCTATTGTGTCGGGTAATTCAATATCTCTTATTCTGTGTAAGTATTCATTTGCATTTGGCCTCTTGTCAATGCCAAGCTTATAAAACCCCTGTTCAAGTAAAAACCTTAAAAACTTTAATGATAGCATTTGGTCTTTATCTTTGTCTCTTTCAAGGAATTTAACAAACTCTGGGTTATTTTTATCTTCATCTGATATTTCATATTTAATTGTCATTAATGATCTATCAGGATAAATATCGAACTCATCAATTTTACTTACAAGTTCCTTTCCATTTTCGATAGCTTTCATTAATACAATTACATGAGGCGCTTCCCCAGGTTCATCATCTATGCCTATATTTTTATGATTAGTGTCCCACATTTTATATAGTTCTTCTTCTGTCATTAAATAAAAGTCATGCTTCTCAAAAGAAAATCTATATCTTACTTTCTTGTCATCAGCGTTTTCTTCATTATCGCCAGTATCCATATGCTTTGGCTTATCAGTTATTAATGATTTCATGTTAATGCCAAGCAATGTTTCTTGTGCTAAACTATCTTCTTTGTTGATATAATGAGCATCAACGCCAATTGTATATTTAACATTATATTGTTTAGACAGTTTATATAATGCGGTATTAATTTTAGTTTGATTATCTATTGAGTTAGGCTGCAATTCAATATATAAATCATCTCTAAATAGCTCAATAAGGCGTTTTAAATTATTTTCTGCTATATCATATCTATCATGTACTATTGGACTTGCTACAGGGCCAGCAAAGCATGCTGTCGTAGCTATTAGCCCTTCGGCATGTTGTGATAAATTATCCCATGTTACTAAAGGAACATAGTAAGCATCTTCATGTGATTGCTTAACTATCTTAATTAAATTATGCCATCCAGTTAAGTTTTTACAAAGCAATATTAGATGATATCGTTCTTGAGGATTATCAGTTAGTTTATCATCTGTTTTCATATATACTTCGCAACCAATTATAGGCTTAATGCCTTGCGCTTTGCATTCATCATAAAAATCTAATGTGCCGCCAATAGAAGCATGATCAGTTATTGCTATTGCAGTCTGACCGTCAGATTTAATCTTAGCTATTGTATCTTTGATATTATTGATACTATCTTTAGCAGAAAAGATTGAATGATAATGAAGATGGACTAAATCTTTATTCATTAAAATAACCTCATTTGCTGTATGTTATCTTTACTTTCTTTTTTATCTACAAATTGTTGTTTCCATTCTTTATATTGCTTAAGTATTTTTTTATCAATCTGCCAGAACTCTGTTAAAGTAAACTTTGCTACAAAAGTTTCCTTGCAAGAATAACACTTAAAAGACAAATCAAAATCAGCAAAGTCAGGATAAAGAAGCGCGTCAGAGTCTACTATGCATTCTCTTTCTTTGCATTTAGGGCAAATAAATTTCGCCATATATCTCCTTTATTTCCTAGAGCCGAATTAACGGCCCTAGGATTATATGATTATTTATTAATTAGAATGAAAGCCCAGCGGCAGGAGCCTGAGCCGGAGCAGATGCTTTTTTGAATTTATTATTATAAGCTGTCAAATTAGCGTTATGATTAGGGTCTGTATAAGTAAAGTTTTTGCTTGTGTACATTGATATAATATAGTTTTCAAATTTAGCTTTAGCGTCATCTACTATTATAATTGCCTGATAGTTATTTTTCCATTCACCTTTATCTGTTTTCCACGGAGCATTAGCTATGCTTAAGAAAAATCCTCCATCTTTCTTTTTGCATATTTCGCCTCTAATCATAAGGAAATCATCAAATACTGCCGAAAAACTTGCCACTTTAAATTTGTTGTTCTGGATTTCCTTGATAAATACGTTGGTAAGATTCATTACTATTTCCCCCTAAAATTTATTACCGCCATAGCGGAATTT
>Ga0116142_10001639_pt1 | contig 26525 bp, 19 predicted proteins | sample AD_UKC033_MetaG_FD_89785 | JGI IMG/M metagenome (GOLD analysis project Ga0116142, IMG submission 89785) | Active sludge microbial communities of municipal wastewater-treating anaerobic digesters from USA - AD_UKC033_MetaG | ecosystem: Engineered > Bioreactor > Anaerobic > Digestate | place: USA... | reverse complement strand
GATTTCCTTGAATTTGACCTGGCTTATGTTGTTGAAGCTTTTTACAGCATCGTTGGCTCACTTTTATTGTTGTTTTTCTATGATACCTCTGTTGTGCTGGTTTGCCTGGGTATACTATTGCCGGTAACGGGTTTTAGTTATCTCTACGGGAAGAAAATGAGAAATCTTAATAGGCAAAAAAATGACGAACTTGAAAAACAGGTTGATATTATTTCCACCGGTAACAGCCATTTGATCCGGCAGCATTATGATAATTTACGCAAATGGCAAATCAGGATCAGTGATCAGGAGGCATGGAACTTCGGGATAATGGAAATAATGGTAATGGTGGTTATAGGGCTTGCATTATTGATCACTAATAAAACGGCGGGAGCTGAAATTGAAGCAGGAAGCCTGATTGGTATCTATAGCTATATCCAGCGGTTTGTCTCCGGGTTGGATACAATCCCTTACACAGTCCAGCGCCTTTCTTCTTTGAATGATATTACAAGAAGAATTGAGCTGCAGGAAGAAGACCTGGGAAAACCTGGCCCAATACAAATTGGTGTGAAGGTTGTAGCATAATTGAGCAGCAAGAGGTAAAAAACTGGTAGTACTTCACTTAAACAAGCAAAGACCGATTGTTTATATCGTCTTTGCTTGTTTTGACTCCGATGAGTTATTTTAAAGACCTTAATACCTGTCGTGATCCTTCGTCCAACGCCTTTTTTGCTGCGTCATCAATTTGCCCTTCATATTTACCATTTAGTTTGGGTTGCAGCCGGGTAGACCCGTCAGACAATTTTATCAGCGTCATGGCGGCTTCAATTGTATAAGAAGACGCAGCGTTCGGATCTGTATTTTTAATGGCTTTTAGCAACCCCCCTACCTTACTGCCCTGTTTTATTTTTATAAAATCACTGGCCAGTGTATAATCGCAATTAAATTTTTTGGCCTCATCTTCTGAAGCAACCGCTATCGCCTCGACAGTACCATCAGTTAATGTATTAACCAGGTGTTGTTGCAGTAAGGCGGGCTGCAGTTGTTGATCGCCTTTGGGTTCATACACACCGATACGAATGATACCTGCTTTTTTTTGTTCTGTAATGGCTGGTTTTTCACCTTCTTTATTTTTATATTCTTTCATCGCCTGGTTCATCATATCACTAACATCAAACTTTTCCTGCAGATCCTCTTCATTCATAGTTTCTGTATAACCCAAAGGAATTTCAAAAAGCATCGAATCAAGTTTTACTGTTGAAAGCTCAAGGGTTTCAATGCTGGTTTGAAATTCACTAGTCTGTGCATTACCCCCTCCCATTTTAATGGTTGTGGTTTCAATTAAAGGAAAGCCTAATTTTCCTTTTCCGCTCCTGCGGGTAACAAATCGGTCTTTGCACTCCGGTTGGGGCCTTTCATTTGGGGCCATTGAGTTTTTTGTGGGACGATATCGCACCGGGCAATTAAATAATGGGAGATCAATATACCAGCCATCTGTCTTTATAATGATACTATCCTTCATGCTACAGGCATCAGGAGATGGTTTCATTTTTTGCGAGGTCCATACATGTCTGGCGTTGAAGCCGTACATTTTTTTACGTTCACCAGTATCGATAATGCTGTACCACATTGTAATAACACCTCCCTTTTGAGGAGTGGTTTTTTCCTTTGGTTCGGGTGTGATTGGTTTACTTTTTACCGGGGTAACGGGCTTTATATCTTCATCAATTACTTCATCGGTTTCTTTGGAAAATGGCTCGATATAATAGAGCTTTTTTTTCTCATTTATCTTTATGGTGCGCTGCAGGTCGCATTGCTCAATAGTGATTGGAGGAGCTGGCATGCCCATCATGCCGGCACTTTCAGTTCTTTTACGCATCCCTTTTACATAGATGGTAGATTCTGTTTTCATTCCCATCATACTGGTTGCCTGGCGCAACTTGTATTGCTGTGCATTAGCTTCATTGTCTATTAGTAATGCAGTTATCATGACTGCAATAAAGCAGAGAGCATTTTTTTTCATAATAATCGCTTTGTACTAAAGGTAACAATTGAATTATTATAAATAGATGAGCGAAGTGCAGAAAAAGAAAAAGAGGGCTATTAGTATAAAAATTTATCTCCCCATAAACACCATCAGGATCTGCACATCACTGGGATTGATACCTGATATGCGGCTCGCCTGGCCCAGCGTCCTTGGCTTTATACGGGTAAGTTTCTCCCGGGCCTCATTGCCCAAGGAGGATATTTTCTTATAATCAAATGTTTCGGGAATTTCCAGCTCTTCAAGCTGAGACATTCTTTGAACCAGCTCTTTTTCCTTTTCTATATACACATCATACTTAACTTGTATAGAAGCCTGTTCAAGAGCGTCTTCGGAGAAGTTTTGTAGGGCTTCTCCCAGTCGGGGTAATGCCACAGCAAATTCTTCTAATTCGACATCCGGGCGGAGTAATATTTTTTGGGCTTTTTGCTTTTCTGTAATAAGCGAAGAATTAATAGAAGTGAAATAGGAATTAATTTCTTCAGGCTCTACAGCAAAATTTTTTAATGTAGCTTTTATTTGCTCAACACTGTTTCTTTTCTCAATTACCTTATCCATTCTTTCCTGCGAAGCAAGTCCAAGGCGATAACTTAATTCGGTCAATCGCAAATCAGCATTATCCTGGCGAAGCAACGTTCTGAATTCGGCTCTTGAGGTAAACATCCGGTAGGGCTCCTGGGTTCCTTTGCTAATCAAATCATCAATCAATACACCGATATAGGCGTCACTTCTTTTTAGAACAAGGGGCTCTAGATTTTTAACTTTCTGGTGCGCATTGATACCCGCCATTAATCCCTGGCAGGCCGCTTCTTCGTATCCTGTTGTGCCATTAATTTGTCCTGCAAAAAACAAGTTTTGAATCAATTTAGTTTCCAGGGTGTATTTTAACTGCGTCGGCGGAAAGAAATCATATTCAATTGCATACCCAGGGCGGAACATTTTCACATTCTCAAACCCAACTATATTACGAAGAGCTTCGTATTGTGTTTCCTCAGGAAGAGAGGTTGAAAATCCATTTACGTATATCTCTACCGTGTTCCATCCTTCAGGTTCAATGAAAAGCTGGTGTCTCTCTCTTTCTGCAAAACGGTTGATCTTATCTTCAATACTGGGGCAGTATCTCGGCCCCACCCCATCAATTCTGCCAGCAAACATCGGACTTCTGTCAAATCCTGTTTTTAGAATATCATGTACTTTTTGGCTTGTGTATGTTATCCAGCAGCTTCTTTGTTTTTTTGGTTTTTCGACATCTAAAAAGGAAAATCCGACTACTTCGTCATCGCCTGGCTGTTCCTCCATTTTTGTATAATCAAGACTTCGACCATCAATTCTTGGCGGGGTTCCCGTCTTTAATCTGTCGCTTTCAAAACCGAATGAAACAAGCTGTTCTGTAATTCCTGTAGCAGCTTTTTCGGCCATTCTTCCTCCACCAAAGTTCTTTTCTCCGATGTGAACGATTCCGTTCAGAAAGGTGCCATTGGTTAGAATTACAGACTTTGCCTTAATCTCATGTCCAAGTCCTGTTACCACCCCTTTACAGAGTCCATCTTTTAGCAACAACCCTTTTACCATATCCTGGTAAAAATCAAGGTTCGGGGTTTGCTCAAGCATTTCCCTCCACTTTATTGAGAATAGCATCCGGTCGTTTTGTGCCCTGGGGCTCCACATGGCGGGCCCTTTACTCCTGTTCAACATCCTGAACTGAATAGTAGACAGGTCCGTAACTATTCCAGAATACCCCCCCATAGCATCTATTTCCCTAACAATCTGGCCTTTAGCAATCCCTCCCATAGCCGGATTGCAGCTCATTTGAGCAATAGTCTGCATGTTCATGGTTACCAGAAGCGTTTTAGAACCAAGATTGGCCGCCGCCGCCGCCGCCTCGCAACCTGCATGACCTGCGCCAACTACTATTACGTCGTATTCTGAAAACATAAGTTGGCAAAGGTACACCCGGAATAGGGATAATTTAGCCTTTAAGAAACTTAAAAGCAGATGTGAAGTTCTCAAAATGTTCCACGTGGAAATTACTTAAACTGTTTCCCGTGAAACATTAATTGAAATATTTCTGTAAGTATTGATCCTCCTTAAACCGCATTGAGGATTTTTCAGACTTGGTTTTATCTCTATAGCCGCATAAATGCAAAGCACCATGAAAAATTACTCTATGAAGCTCCAGCTTAAAAGGAATGCCCATTTTTTTTGCATTGTCCTTTACCCGATCAATGCTTATGTATATCTCTCCCTCAATTCCAATGCCTTCGGAAAGATCAAAGCTGATAATATCAGTAAAGTAGTCGTGGTCGAGAAACTGGCGGTTAATGTCAAGTAGCTTTTTATCAGAACAAAAAACGTAGTTGAGAGAGAAAAGCCTTTTTCTTTCCTTACGAAATAAGGATTCTATAAATGTCTTTAGCTGGGTTCTGTCTTTAAGACTAAATTTTTTATACTCAGAAAAGAAACAAACTTTTGATTTTGAAGGCATAATTTCAAAATTCGTAAAGAAAAACCAACCAACAAGGGTAGTTTTGTGCATTAATTCTCAGTAAATGATTGCCAGACTCTCGGAATTGAAACCAGGACAGGAAGGGATAATAAAGGAATTTGCCAACAACGATATTTTTCTGAAGCTGATGGAAATGGGCTGTGTGCCGGGAGAAAGAATCTTGCTGGAGCAAATAGCTCCTTTGGGCGATCCTATTTCTGTTAATGTGTCTGGCTACCATCTTAGCCTGAGACTTAACGAGGCGGAACATATTTTTGTAGAATTAAAATGATGATAATCAATATTTTATATGAAAATAGGATTATACTTTGGGTCCTTCAATCCTGTTCATGTTGCTCATCTTATCATTGCAAATCATATCCTTAACGAAACAGATATTGAAAAAATCTGGTTCATTATTTCGCCGCAAAATCCATTCAAAGCAGAAAACTCTCTCTTAAATGAATACCATCGGCTTCACCTGGTGAATTTGGCTACCGAGAACGATAATCGTATGAAGGCGTCCGACATAGAATTTTCCCTTCCAAAACCGTCCTACACTGTGAACACACTTGCTTATCTCGCCGAAAAACATCCGGAGCATGAGTTTTGTCTAATTCTTGGAAGTGACAGTTTTCAAAACTTTGATAAATGGAAGAACTATGAAGTAATTGTAAAGAACTATTCCCTCTATGTATACCTGCGCCCGGGATTTGAAATAACTAATACCATTAGAGCTAATCTGCATTTAGTCGATGCGCCACTGCTGCAACTATCGGCAACGCATATACGAAAATGTATTGCGGAGGGAAAATCGATCAGGTATATGGTTCCTGATGTGGTATTGGAAGAAATTGAAAGAGGGGGATATTATAAGAAATAGCCCAATAATAAACAGGTAACAACAATCAATGGGGGGAGTATACGGGTAAAATGCAAAAGCAGAATTGTTCCCAATATCACTAATATATTCACCAGGCTTATCGTTTTTGGCTCGATAAAAGAGATATCCCGCATAATATAAAAAGAAGAAGCCAGCATTACTCCCACAACTACTGCATTGATTCCCTCTAATGATCGATACACAGCAGCATACTTTTTCAGGTTATGCCAGATGGGAAAAAAGAATAAGACCAATAAGGCACTGGGTAAAAAAATACCGATCATTCCAATGAGACACCCAATTACCTGCATTTCAGTTCCCATATCTTTTAATGCCATTCCTCCGGCAAAAGACGCAATTGAAAATACAGGTCCGGGAACAGCCTGAACGATACCCATACCAGTATATAATTTTTCCTGGTCAATTTGTACCGCATTGGGGTTTTTTTCCCTGATAGCTTCAGGTCTTATGCTCCATTGTTCATACATCATGGGCATTAATACCTGGCCACCACCAAAAACCAGGCTTCCCATTCTGTAAGTGTTTTCAAATAGGTTTATTGGTTTTCTGTTGGCCCATTCATTTTTTCGGGCCAGCTCACTGGTAATACCAGCCACAATAAAAATGATTCCGAATAACCAGAAATTCCACCATCTTATTTTACGGGGAACTTGTTCTGTCTGGGGAATCCTTTTCTGGCTGAAATTAGTAGCAATTCCCCCGATAATAATTAATGCCGGTATTACCCATGTTCTTCCAAACAGGAAATAAGTAGCAACGACACTACACAGCATAATAACCCATGTAATCGTATTCTTGATGGCATGAGGAAATATTTGTATAACAGCATAACCTAAAAACCCGGCTGCCATCGGGGGAATAAACTTAAAAATATCTGTTCCGAGCTCTCTTTTATCAATATATTGTAAAAGGAAAGAGAAAGCACCCATTAAAATACTGGCAGGAAGTATCCATATAATCAGGGTTAATACAGCTAGCGGAACTCCACCTCTTTTGTACCCAATTAATGTTAGTGTTTGGGTAGAGGAGGCCCCGGGAAGCAACTGACAAAAGGCATTGTACTCCATCAGCTCTTTCTCTGTGACATACGGCTTGTTGCGTACAAAAGTCTTCATCATCATACCCAAATGGGCCTGCGGGCCACCGAAGGCAGTAACGCTGTGGAGAAGAACAGCCCGAAGAAAAGGAAGATGGCGCAGCAGCATTGGAACTTAAATATAAATAAATTCGGGTAAGGACAAAGCGATAACAACCAAAGTATCATTTCAAATAAATTCATAAAATACTAAGTAATGAGAGAAACACTATTGCCAATTCTGCTGCTCAGCTTTTCAACACAATTGTTTTCGCAAACAGACATCACCAGGCTCAAAGAAAAAACGACAGCAGCGGCAGATAAAATTGAACCAAAATGTATTGAATGGAGAAAAGATCTGCATATGAATCCTGAACTGGGTAACCGGGAATTCCGGACGTCAAAAATAATTGCAACACATTTGAAAAGTTTGGGAATAGATGTAAAAGAAGGAGTAGCAAAAACGGGGGTAATAGGAATATTAAAAGGAGGAAAACCCGGACCATGTATTGCTTTGCGTGCCGATATGGATGCATTGCCAATAGTGGAGAGGGTAAATATCCCCTTTGCTTCAACCCAAAAATCCACTTACAACGGCCAGGAAGTTGGGGTAATGCATGCTTGCGGTCATGATACGCATGTGGCGATCTTAATGAGTGTGGCCGAAATTTTATCCGGTATGAAAAATGATATAAAGGGGACCGTAAAATTTATTTTTCAACCTGCCGAAGAAGGTCCTCCTGCAGGAGAAGAAGGGGGGGCGGAGCTGATGGTAAAAGAAGGAGTAATGGATAATCCAAAAGTGGATGCTATTTTTGGGTTGCATATTGAATCAGATATCGAAGCAGGAAAAATTGAATATAAACCAGGTGCTTTTATGGCATCGTCTGATTGGTTTACTATAAAGGTGAAGGGTAAAGGTAGCCACGGTTCTCAACCCTGGAAAGGAATTGACCCGATACAAATTTCAGCACAAATAATAGAAGGATTACAGACAATTGTGAGTCGTCAATCAGAACTGACAAAAGCTCCGGTAGTAATAACTGTTGGAAAAATTCATGGCGGTGTGAGGAATAACATTATCCCGGAAGAATGCGTAATGGATGGAACGATAAGGACACTGGATAATAATATGCAAAAAGAGGTGCATGAGAAAATAAAATGGACCGCCCAAAAAATAGCAGAAGCATCCGGAGCGACAGCCGAGGTGAGTATCGACACCAAAACGCTGGTTACATATAATACACCTGAGCTGGTAAAAAAGATGATTTCTTCGCTGGAAGCAGCCGCGGGAACAGGAAACGTAAGAGAAAGAAACTGGGTTACAGGCGCCGAGGATTTTTCATATTATGGAACAAAAGCACCTGCTTTTTTCTTCTACCTCGGCGGCATGCCAAAGGGAAGCGATCCTAAAAATGCACCACCGCATCATACGGCAGATTTCTTTGTAGATGATGAGGGAATGAAGACAGGGATCAAAGCCTTTTGCCACCTTGTGATTGATTACATGAATATGAAATAACAGCTATGAAAAAAATTGCATTTCTGCTTTTTTTATTTTCCCAGATTCATTTTTTGTTTGCACAAAAAATTGACAAAAAACTGGAAGGAAAGCTTCGGAAAATCATAATAGGTTTTAATGGAGATATCGGTATTTGTGTGAAGAACCTTCGTACAGGAAAAATGGCGATGATAAACGCCGATAGTATTTTTCCAACAGCCAGTATTGTTAAAGTGCCGATATTGGTCGGTGTGATTGATAAGATAGAAAAAGGAGAATTAAAATACGATCAACAGCTCGTTTATAAAGATTCACTGTTATATGCCGGTTCTGACATTCTCGGATCTTTTAAAAACGAAGAAAAGATTTCTTTGAAAAAAGTAATAATGCTAATGCTGACCACCAGCGATAATACTGCCAGTTTGTGGTTACAAAGCCTGGCAGGTACAGGAACAAGGATCAATGAAATAATGGACAGCCTGGGTTTGAGTAATACTAAGGTAAATTCCCGTACAACCGGCAGAGAAAATAATCGTAGCCAATTTGGGTGGGGGCAAACCACCCCGGCAGAAATGGCACATCTATTTGAACTGATCTATACAAATAAGGTAATTTCTCCGGCAGCATGTGAACGAATGATGCGATGCCTCGGGCGCAATTTCTGGGATGCAGAAGCATTATCGCAGATACCCTCTTATATAGAGGTTTTCAGTAAGAATGGTGCTGTGAATGCATCCAGGAGTGAGGTGTTGTTGGTAAATTCAAAACATAACCCCTACATTTTTTCCATTTTTACCAAAAACAACAAAGACATAAGTTGGGCTGAAACGAATGAAGCATGGATGTTGACGAGAAAAATATCTAAACTGCTGTGGGAGTATTTTGAGCCGGGAGATGGATGGGAGCCAACCATAAAATAGTTTATTTGAATAGCTGGTATACCAACCAACTCATCAAATAAGCCAGTGCTGTCATGTAAACCAATTGTATAACCGGCCATTTCCAGCTGCGGGTTTCTCTTTTAACCACCGCTAACGTACTCATACACTGCATGGCAAATACGTAAAAAATCATCAGTGACAAACCTGCGGCAAGTGTAAATACCGGTGTGCCATCAGGCCTAACGGCTGCCTTCATCTTTTCTTTGAGCAACATACCACCATCATCGTCATCTCCTACGCTGTATAGGGTAGCCATTGTTCCCACGAAAACCTCCCTTGCAGCAAATGAGGTGATCAGTGCGATACCAATCTTCCAGTCGTAACCTAACGGCTCAATAGCAGGCTCCAGAGATTTTCCAACTATACCTGCATAGGATTTTTCCAGCTTCACTGTATAGTATTCTTTATTCAGCTGTTCCACATCAGCACCCGGTTGTGTTTTTAACTGTTCATATTGCTGCGACAGATTTTGCATTGTATTACCCGGACCAAAAGAACTCAACCCCCAAAGAACAAGACTGATAATCATTATGATCTTACCTGCATCCATCACAAATATGCGGGCTTTGCTGATCATCGTGGGAAGCACATTCTTCCATCTTGGCGAACGATAAGAAGGTAATTCAAGAATGAAGAAACTCTTCTCTTTGATATGAATGAACCATTTTGCTATATAGGAAACGATCAAAGCCATTACTAATCCCAGCAAATACAACCCCATCATCACTAATCCCTGCACACTCAGAAAACCGAGTAAATATGTTTGAGGAATTACTAACGCAATTAAAATGGTATAAACAGGCAGGCGGGCCGAGCAACTCATGAGCGGAGTGATCAGTATGGTCAGCAATCGTTCTTTCCGGTTCTCAATATTCCGGGCACTCATGATGGCAGGTACAGCACAGGCAAAACCGCTGATCATGGGCATCACACTTTTACCATTCAGGCCCACACTTCGCATAAGCCTGTCTGACAAAAAACTGATACGGGCCATATAACCACTGTCTTCCAGCAGGGTGATCAATCCAAACAGAATCATAATCTGTGGTACAAAAACCAATATACCGCTAAGCCCTGCAACCACACCGTTTATTAATAGATCGGTCCAGCGGTTGTCGGGTAATGATGATGATAAGAATTCACTGACCCTTGCAAAGCCAAGCTCTATCCAGTCCATCGGATGTTGCGCCAGCCAGAACACACTTTGAAACAATAAAAACAAAACCGCCAGCAGGATGAGATAGCCCCAGCGCCGGTGGAGCAATACATTATCCAGTTTTTCAGTGAACAATGATTTTTGTAAAGGGTCGGGTTCAGATACAGCCTGTTGCATAACATGCCTGATGCGACTGTAACGCTGTAATATTTCTTCTGCTTGTGTTTTTGTAGGATTAAACTTGTTTTTTACTTCAATGCTTTCAATAGTTTCCTGGGTGGCAGGAGTCAGATCAAACGACTCATGATTGATAAGATAATGGATAGCCTTGTAATCACTGATATCGGGAAAATGGTGCTTTACTTCATCAATAGGGATCTCTGCCAGCGATTTGTTATCAATAAAATCTCTGACCGGGGTTTTATAAGCCTGCTGAACGGTAAGGGAGATTGCTTTTTTTAATTCAGCTATTCCCTTGTTTTTTCTTGGGTTCACAGCTACAACAGGCACACCCAGTTCTCTTTCCAGCGCAGCAAGGTCTATTTTAATTCCTTTTCGCCTGGCGAGATCCATCATAGTCAGTACTATCACCACCGGGATCTTCAAATCAATGATCTGTGTGCAGAAAAGAAGGTTTCTTTTAAGATTGCTGGCATCAGCTACAGCCACCACCACATCGGCCCTGATATCTTTATCCTCTCCCACCAGCACTTTATAACTAACCCATTCGTCCAGCCTTTTAGGATATAAACTATAGCTGCCGGGCAGGTCAATTATTTTGGCCGGAACACCGGCAAAAACAGCGGCGCCTGTTTTTTTGTCAACTGTAACCCCGGGGAAATTCCCTACCTGCTGGTTCAGCCCGGTAAGACAATTAAACAGCGAACTTTTTCCACTGTTCGGGTTACCAACAAGGGCGATATGTAGTTTTTTTTCCTGCACTTTTCCGGGCATGCCTTCGGCAAGCCAGCAAAAGTAGAACGGTAAGCTCAAATGGCCTTACGAAATACGATTTTTGAAAACAGCAATGCGGAAAAAGAATAACTGAAATATGACGGTAAATCAAAGGAAAAAGAAAGCAGCTCAATACCTTTGCAGCTCACAAACCTGTTGTATATGATGTCCTTTTTTTCCAGAATTGCAGTAATAACAGCACTGTTGATTTTCTCAGCCTGTTCGTCTTCTAAAAAAATAAACAAAACAGATATTGAAACACTCTCCAGCCTGAAATCACATATTCAGTACCTGGCAGATGATAAACTGGAGGGACGTCGTACCGGGACGAATGGGGAAAAACTCGCAATGGAGTATATCAGCAGCCAGTTCAGGTCGGCCGGCCTTTCGCCAAAAGGCAGCAATGAATTTTATCAGCCATTTGAAGTAAATGAGGGCAAAAAAATTGATGACTCAACAACCCTTAGTATCAATAATAATATGCTTATACAAGGAAAGGATTTTTTTCCCTTCCCTTTCAGCTCCAATCAAAAGATGGAAGCCCTGCCATCTATTGCTGTACAGGAAGCAGACATGCCCTGGTTTTTTGATCTGAAAGATCAGTTGGAGGAAAACAAATCAAATCCTCATTTTGATCTGCCCAATTATATCTATACCAACAGCAAGAAAGCAAAGGAGAGGGGGGCTTCTGCGGTAATACTATATAATACCTCATCAATTGATGATAAACTGGCCTTTAATGGTAAGGACAAATCAGAACAACTTTCCATCCCGGTATTATATGTAAAAAAGGAAGCAGCCGCTAAATATTTTAAGGACCCTTCGGCTACGCTGCCTATAAAATTTACTACAGCTCTCAGCGAAAAGAAGAGGACAGGGTACAATGTGCTTGGTTATATTGATAATGATGCAGCAACGACAATCATACTGGGGGCTCATTTCGATCACCTGGGTTATGGAGAAGATGGTAACTCAAGACATACGGCACATGAACTGTCGATACACAATGGTGCTGATGATAATGCCAGCGGAACAGCAGCCCTGATTGAACTGGCAAAAAAACTGAAACAATCAAAAGCTAAAAATAATAATTACCTGTTCATTGCTTTTTCGGGAGAAGAGCTGGGCTTGTACGGGTCAAAATATTTTACTGAAAACCCGACTATCGATTTGAAGACGACAAACTACATGATCAATATGGATATGGTGGGCAGGCTGAGCGACAGCACCAAATCTGTTACTATCGGTGGCTATGGCACTTCACCAGCCTGGTCTTCAGTGATCTCTGCTGTTCCGGGCAGCAGCATTGCTGTAAAAATTGATTCCAGCGGCACAGGCCCTAGCGACCATACTTCTTTTTACCGGAAAGACATCCCGGTACTCTTTTATTTCACGGGTTTGCATACGGATTATCACAAACCATCGGATGATGCAGATAAAATAAATTACAATGGTATTGCATCTATATTACAGCATATTACCGGGTTGGTTGAATCGCTGAACAGCAGCAGCAAGCTTGCTTTTTTAAAAACAAGGGAAACCCAAACCACCACATCTGCCCGCTTTAGTGTAACAATGGGTGTGATGCCTGATTATACTTATTCTGGTACCGGCCTCAGGGCTGATGGGGTAAGCGAAGGGAAGCCGGCACAAAAAGCGGGACTAAAAGCCGGCGATATCATATTGCAGATCGGTGATTATAAGATCACCTCTATGGAAACTTATATGCAGACACTCGGAAAGTTTAAAAAGGGGGATAAGACTAAAGTGATCTACAAAAGAGGTACTGATACCCTGGAAACAACTGTTGAGTTCTAAATAGTAACTTACAGTACAATATAAAAATGGCCGAACGCAATAAACTGGTACTTGATAATAAAGAACTGACCGAATGTTTCTTTGAAGATACCCGGCTGCTGGGCATCATGGCGCCTATTAAAGATTATCAATTCTGCTGGCACCTGAATAATAATATTGGCCTTGACTTTCGCATCAATGAAATAGAGATCAAGCTGATCAAAAAGAAAAGGGATTATTTTTTCTCTGTTTATGAATACAAAGTACCAACAGGTACGTTGGAACATTATATTTATAACAACCAGTTTGACGGAGAATATTTATTGCCCGAATTCAAGCATCTTGATTTTTTATGGCTGATGAAGGGGGATGAGGTAAACGAAGAAACAATGCAGCAAACGATTCAAACTATTCGCAGCATTAACAGTGTTCAGTTAGTGGCAGAACTGTCCATTGGCCAGGTAAAGAATAAAGAAAACCTTGTATTTTAATTAGTTTGCCGGGAACGACCTTGTTTAATAAAGGCAGCTCATATCCAATCAGTATAAATTTATTGTTATGTGGGAGGAAAAAGATAACAGACTGTATAGGAAATTTGAGTTCAGCAATTTCAGCGAAGCTTTTGCATTTATGACAAGAGTGGCTATGGAAGCTGAAAAAATGAATCATCATCCCCTGTGGACCAATGTATGGAATACTGTGGAGATATGGCTGAGTACACATGACGCCGGAAATATTGTAACAGAAAAAGACAGAAAGCTGGCAGCAAAAATTGATTTGTTATTGTAAGCCATTCAATATGAAGCAGCATTATTTTTTATTAACTCTTTTACTGATACTGGCTGTTGCCTGCAGACAGGAGAAGAAAAAAAGTAAAAGGATACTTGACGGCGGCCCCTGCACATACCGCCAGGTATCATATCCGGCGAAACTGATCAAACTTGTTCCTGTCAACGGGGAGGAGTTTGATGCTTTTTTTGAACTGAAGCCCGGCGTCCGCTCTTCTGACAAAAATGATACAGTCAGCCATTATGCATTAACCAATAAATATGTGTCAGCCAAAAAGATAAAGGCATACAAAATAGAAGAGGGTAAAGTTTACAGGTATAATGACAGCTATATTGTTTCAGGGATGTGCAATCCGCATGTTATGACCATACGTTTTGAAATATATAAATAGTATTGCACCCCGCCACTACGATATTAATGATTCGCCCTGCAGCCTTTGGTTTTAATGAAGAAACGGCGGCCAACAACTATTTTCAAACCAACCCCGGCATCAGTAAAGAAGTGTTGCAGCAAAAAGCGCTGGCAGAATTTGATAATATGGTGCATCTGCTCCGGAACGAAGAGATTGATGTACTGGTAATTGATGACACCAAAGAACCACCCAAGCCTGATGCCGTTTTTCCGAATAACTGGCTCAGTACTTCGCCGAACGGAACGGTATCTGTATTTCCTATGTATGCACCAAACAGGAGAGCAGAGAAAAGAGATGATATACTGCAGCAGCTTGCCCGCCATTTTGTAGTGAAAGATGTGCAGGACTGGAGTGAATACGAAGCAGAGGGACGTTTCCTGGAAGGTACGGGCAGTATGGTCATCGACCATGATAACAAGATGATCTACGCCGCTGTGTCGGAAAGGACCAACCTGTCGGTATTGGAAAAATATGCAGCCACCAATAACTACCAGGCCATTGTGTTCCTGGCTACAGATAAGAACGGGCAACCGGTTTATCATACCAATGTGATGATGGCGCTGGGCTTCGCATTTTGTGTACTCTGCGAAGAAGCCATAGAAGAAGAATGGGAACTGATAGCCGTGCGGCAGCTGCTGGAGTCAACCGGGTATACTATCATTCCCATTACCCGTGAGCAGATGCATGCATTTGCCGGCAATATGCTGGAAGTAAAAAATAAAACAGGAGAAAATATTTTAATACTAAGCCAGACCGCATTTGATTCTTTAAGAAAGGAACAAAAGCAAATGCTGGAAGCTTATGCCCGGCTCTTACCTGTTGCGGTTCCGACAATTGAACAGGTAGAAGGAGGAAGTGTACGATGCATGATGGCGGAGATTTTTCTGGAGAGGAAATAACGGGTAACGGCATGCCTGGTGAGTGACCGGCTATTTATGGATTATCATTTTTTTTATCAATGAGATTTGCCCTAAATGATAATAGCAGTGCTCGATAACTCCTTCAATATTTCGCAAGTAAGTTCCATATTTTTCATCTACAAAAGGCATGTCAAGCATATCATCTGAAAAATTCTCAACCTGACTTGCAAATGTTTCGGAATTATTTAAAAACTCATTAACTAATTTATTCCAATCCGCTTCAGAGCGAATGGGAGGAAGATCAAAACTATATTTATCACTAATTTCCAGTCTTCCGCCATTAAATACCTGCAACAGTCCTTCCAGGTAATAATTTATATGAAAGGTCAAAGCAGCAATTGTGTTTAGGTTGAATACTTTTTGAGTTGCTTGTTCCCAACTTACGTTTGATAATTGTTCTTTGTAGTTCGTGTTAGCAATCCAATGTCCGTTGAGTAGTACTTCCCGAAGTCTGTTTGCTATAACTGAACTTCTTTTCATATTAGTTCTGGTTAAAATGTTCTTTCTTTAGAATTGGCCTGACAGCTTGCTGCAGGGCTGGTATTTTAAGCCCATAAAATGGTTGATTTTAAGTCAACCTGTTTCAGGACGAGACAGTGCACATCTCAATCTTTATAAAATACCACTCCATTTTGGCCTATGTAGCCAATCATTTTTCTATCCTTCCAGGAACAAAACAAATAAAATACAGGCTTTCCATTCTGATAAATCGTTTCACAATGAACCAGGTTGGAGTATTCCTTCAATTTTGAAAAACTACTACTTTGAAGTTGTGGATACGGAACTCTAACGATATTTGACCGGTCGACTGGCTCAGCCACAATACCCTCAACGGAGTTCAATGTCATGGAATTGTATGGCTTTGGAATTTTCTCGATGATGCGTGACTTTAAGTCAATAAGATAATATGCAGTGTCTTTATTAGCAATAATCTTGTTGATCTCGTTTCGGTATTTCTCATACCACCAGGTGTGTTGAAAATTATCATACTCAAATGCGATAAGTTGTACACCCTGTTTTGTGTAAATGCCTTTTTTCCCATTCTGTGTCACTATGTAATTTTCTGCGAACTGTTCATAGCCGTCTGCAAAGGGAAACAACAGTTTGCCACTATTGTCGATTAAACTGATTTTATTGTCCTTGAAGACTTCAGTAATGGTTTTTGAGTAATTGAAAAAATCTACCTTATCAAAGGCCGGCTTTATTTGAACGACACCGTTGGAATCGGCATATCCCCAAAGCTTTCCGTCACGATAAGGGATTAACACTGATTGTGAGAAAGCGAAAGGTGAAAGAAAGAATGTTAAAACCAGGTGTAAAAACACTTTCTTGTAGCAAGACATAAGATGAAAATTAGAGGTTTGTGCACAACGGCCAGAGCTTGCTGCTGTGCTGGTATTTTATAATGTCCAGCCCGGAGCCGCAGCCGATTGAAAAACTGATGATGAAGGTAACAACAAAAGCTGATAGAATTCCGTCTGCTCGATATGGGCTGATAGCGATATGAAGCTGAGAAAATATTCGTCTGCCAGCATAGCAGCAAACTCCCTGTTGTATGTTCGCCCTTCGTCTTGGTAACTTGAATTGAATGTCTGTGTCCACCGTGGCGGAGTGTGTCCCGGAAGCGTAGGAACAAGGCAGGCTCTTTTGCAAGGTTGGCTTCTGTGTGTTGGCGTTGTGTGCCTTGCAAATGTGCCTGACTTGGAGCGTTGGATCACCATACTACTAATGTTTTGTGATGCTCAATTGTGTGCATCCCATTATGGTCATGATATTCGAACTCTGTATAACAATTTGCGACTCTTGCTATATGTGCATATGCAGGTAGACCATGAATATGATTATAAATTGTGTCGTATGAGTTTTCCACTGAAGTGTATTGAGCTATTGGGTCAGTATTAGCGAAATTATAGCGGGAGGTTTCTGTAACTCCATTCATTGTATAACAAGTCTTACAATGACAATCCCCTATAGAGACGGTTATTATACCTGCTGCATTTCTTAATGCATAAATGGTTTCTTTGGAATGAATTTCATAATGACCTGTATCCGTTGCATTGATTGTAAAATTCAATTTAAACATTCTGCCTTGTGGAATAAAGACTCTGTAGATACTTTTTAAGTCAATTAAATGTTTTGCCAATAATGGTAGAAGCTTCTGAACTTCTTCCAATTCACCTTTATAAACTTGCGCAGCAAGGTCATAGTGAGATAAAGGATGAAGCAATGAAGGAAGCGAGTTTTGTAGTTGCAAAAGCAGCAAATTGTTCGCTCCAATTTTATTTAAGAAATGTAACCCCGAGTTTATTAATGCACCTAATTTATACGTTTCAATCAATGCATAGTTGTCGTCCCTGACTTCATGAGTTGGAATATGGGCTTTTAATAGTTCCTCAGCAGACTTTCTGAAAAAATTTGCAGCTGCCGGGTAATCAGGTTTTGTTTTGTGATGGAGATAATAAACTGCTTTATCAAAATTTTCTTCATATGGCAAAATAACTGGAACCTCAAAGGTTGTTCTACCGACAGTTTCGTTTGTTGTATAAAGTTCAACAGATTTCCACTTTTCAGGTAAATGGCTGTTAAAAAAACGCTGTGCTAATTCATACCATTGTCTGTCATAGGTGGCAAGGAATATTTGATGCTGACCAAATTCAGAAGTCAAAATATTTATGATTGGCAACCGGTTTCCTGTATCCAAACCGATAAAAACATCATCAAGGAATAGAACTTTTAAATCAAATCCTATCTGAGGGTTTTCTAATACTGCTGCCAAGTAAATACAAGTTGCTAAAGCGGACAACCGAGCTTCGTTCAAAACATCTTGATGATTTGTTATTAAAACTCCATTTAATCGTAAAGTCAGACGAAGGTCAGAATTAATATGCCAATTGTTCCATTGATAGTTATATGTGAGCGGTGTGAGGGCAAAATCCACTCTAAGATTCTTTTTGAAGTATTTAAGAAGAAAGAGATTTACTCTTCTGAATATTCTTCTTAAAGTGCTTTCGATTTCAGTCTGCAAACCGGGCAGTTCTGCCAAAGCGTTTTGGTGTTGCCTTACTCTTCTTGTTCTCACATTCAATAAATCACTTTGTAAGCGAAGATATTTTCTCCCTATCGGCTCTGTTCCACCGATAGGAAAATGTTCTAATAGCAGTTCGGTTACAATAAGCTTAAATAAATTAGGAATGGGTTCTTTGTGATTGTAAACATCAAGCAGATTCCTGTAATCAAGAAAACCTTTGATTAAATCTCCATTCTGGACAAACAGGACATTGTTAGTAGATGCTGCACTACTGAAATCCAAGGTTTGATTGGTCCCTGGTAATATTACTTGCGTAGCCGGGTTGGCATCAGAAAAGCTGATCCTGATAAGCCCGTTGTCGGCTGGTGGCCGGTGATGGTTTTTATTAAAAGGCAAGGCGGCATTTCTTGAGCTTGCCATATAATTATTAAGTGCTTTGAAAAAGGAACTTTTGCCGCTTCCGTTTTCACCATATATCAACAAGTTTTCTCCCTTTGGTAAATCAATTGTGTATGAACCAAAGAATGCACGGAAGTTTTCAATTTCTATTTTGGTAATTCGTTTCAAGTTCTGTCTTCAATGATATTTACTTCCTCTACATTCAGGAGTTTGAGCAATGCAGCACTCACCGGATGCTTGGGGTCTGATAATTCTTTGTAAACTTTTTCTATGGTTTTAAGATTCTTTTCGTCTTCACCTTCTCTTAACTCGGGCAAATTGTTTAGGTGTTTCAGCACTTCACATTTTGCGTTTTGTATGGCTTCGGGCAAATACAATTCATACACCATTGCATCTATTAAACGTTCAAAAAAACTTGAATCTTTACTATTTTTTTTAAAAAAGATAATATAGTCTACAACATTTTTAATAATAAAACTTTGATCTGTTTTTATCGGAATTCTGAATTTTAATAAATGAAATATCTTCGTTTCAATAAAGGTTGAACCCAATCTCGGAGCTGCGAATGTTCGAATAAAGTATTGTGCCATTCTAGAAATTATAAACGGCAAAACGAATTTTAAAAATGTTTCATCGTTTTTTGAGTAGTCATTGTGTTGCAACGAAAAGAAGTTATTCGAAGCGTAAGTATCTTCATCATAAAATGCTTTAAAAGGATTTCCTGTTCTTGTAATATAAATCTTAGGAAACTTAAAAATTCTTTCGTCACGCAGGGATGCGTAAAATCCCTTTGATTTGTCAATAATATCGACTCTGTAATCTACAAACCAACCCGATGTTTGACTTACATAGTTGTCAATAACATCTCCCGCACTTCCGCCATAATAAAGGGGATGGCAGTTTCTGTTCTTTTGCTTTCGAATAAACAAAAGGTCACGACTATTTCCTGTGTGAATGCCTTCGTGACACTGCATAAAACCCTCTAACTTCTCGAATTGCTGAATCTTCTTGAGGATGCTAAAATCATTTTCTTGAGCAATAAGATTAAATGCGTAATCAAACTCCTCCAAGATAATTTTGGACTTTGCTTGTCTCAGTTTCGTTTCTTGAATTGTATTGGAATTTCGGTCAAATCTGAAAAGTGAGTAATTCAGTTCACTAACTTTTGACTTTATAATGTTGATAACGCAAACATCATGGTCAACATAAACAAAAGGCCTATGTTCTTCGGGTAATCCAGTGTTTTCATACCACTGTATTTCGTGCATATGATCTTTGATTAGCTTCCTCGTTTTTGCGTAGTCTTTAATTAAAATACTATCAGGCAAGACATAAGATGTAATTCCTTTATGGTTTTTCATTGCCCAACCGACGAAGTACGCAAAAGAGTTTGGAGTTGAAGAATCAATTTCTGGGTATATGATTTTAAAAAGCTCTTTGTCTTCCGCTGAAAGCTTTGCACCCCAAGGGGGGTTACCAACTACTATATTAAATCCATCTTTCAAGCCAAACATCCATTCAGGTTCAAAGAATTCAGCTGAAGTATTTTGGTCATACGGATTCCAATCAGAAAGCTTAAGAGCTGTTTGTTCAATCGTTCTATTGTCGGTTAAATGTAATCGGAGCTCTTCGGCTTTTTCAACTCTTTTTTTTATATCCTTTTCAATCTTTGCTTTTTGGTCTGGCCTTAAGTTACTTTTTGCCTGTTCTTTTTTTAGCAAGCTTATCATTTGCTCTTCCTGATTTACCTGCTGTAGTATTGAACGGTTAAAATGGATAAGCTCTTCTTTTATTATACCCGCCATTTCCTCCCTGAGCTTTTTATCATCTTCCCTGCATTTTTCTTTAGTTTTTGGGGTTCTTGCTTCAAAATATTTGTGCCTAACCTGTTTTAGCTTCTCTTTCTTCTTTTTTAGTTGTTCATTGCTGAACAAATCTTCTTTTTCTTTTTCAAGCGGGATTAGCGTATTGGCCGCAACGAATTTAGTTTCTAGGTTAGGTAGAGGTCTTAAACCAAAATTTTCTTTTGTGGGATTTGTTTTTTGGTCAACTACCAGTGAAATAAAAAATCGCAGCTTGCATATTTGCACAGCGATTGGCTGAATATCGATACCGTAGATGCAGTTTTCGATCAAAAAGAGCTTTCTCCCAAAATCAAGCTCATTGTTGGTAAAATCTTCCTCAATTTGCCGTTTATTTTTTTCTAGGTCGGCAATTACATTTTCTCTTGTTTTTGTATCTGGAATTCCTTCCGCTTCTTCTATCAGCTTATCTACTTTATCCAATTGTAGTTTTTCCCATTTTTCATTTTTGGGGTCAAGTTTGTGCAATATATGCACCAACTTGTGTAATACTCCCATAGGGAAAGCGCCGCTACCACATGCGGGATCAATGATTTTTATATTGTCAATCGCCACAATCAGCTTTTCGGATTCAGTTTTAGTGAATGGATTTGAATTTTCGGAATAAGAAAGTAAATCACGAAGATTTAGTTCTGTTATTTCCTCACCGTCCTGCTGTTTAAGGGAAGCAATCAAAGATTCGTCAACCATGTAGTTAACAATTTCTCTCGGTGTGTAAAAGCTTCCAGTTTGTTTTCGTGCCGTTGTTTGGGTTTCGGGGTTATAGTTCGCCAAAAGATTTTCAAATACCTTACCTAGCAATTCAGGGTCTAATGCAACTTCCTCTTCGATGGGAGTGTTTTCTGCAATGGTAAATTTATAGCTACTTAAAATATCAATTAAACCACGAACCTTTTCTTTACTCTTTTTTGGAGTTCCATAAACTTCGCTCAGGTCAACAATTTTTTCCTTGCTGCAAAAAAAGAGTTCATCGGGAACTTTCAATATATTAACTTCTCTGTCACTGAATCCATCAATGCGAATAGCTTTCAATTTTCCACCGACTTCAATTTGTTTGTCTAGGCATTCAAACAAACCACCATTCAAAAATGGAATAGCTTCAAAGTATTTTTCAATTATTTCTTTTGGCTTTAAAAATTCCTTTTCGTATCGGAATAAATTGTGAATAAAGTAGTGGCCGCTCTGCGATTTATCGGCTGCACTTCTGAACTTTCGCTTTCCCATTTCAGTATTAAGCGTAGCAAAGAAAAGGTTTTGCAAAATGGCTTTGTAGTAAGAGCTTTTGTTTTTATCATCATATTTTAAGATTTGCTTAAGCTTCTTCTCATCAAATAAATCATCTGGCACAAGACTTTTTTCTTTCAGAAACCAAACGAACATCAAGCGGGTAATCAGACGAATTACACCAGTTGCATTTCGAACTTCTTTGTCTTTAAGTTCGTCATCAGGAAAAACCACTTTTGATGTAGCCCAGAAATACCAGTTCGCCAATTCATTGAAAAATCTTTTGTTGAGTTCCTTAATATCAAGTGTTTGTTGCCAGGCATTGTGTAGCTCAACAAAGTTTGTGAACTGATATTTTTCTTTCAATTCATCAAATGAAAGGTCAAATAATATTTCAATGTGAGCTCTGTGTGGGTTTTCAATATTGATGTCTTTAATCAGCGTTACCTTTTCCAGTACATCCTTGCTTTCGTCCCGCTTGTGTAACCTCCGGTTGATTACAGATAAAGTGAGTATGTTGCCGTATCTGAATAGAATCATTGCAGGCATAGGGAACAGCCGGTTCACTTCACGGGTAATTAGCGAAAGTTCTGTGCGACTGTATTGCTCTTTACTTAACTCAATTGCAAAGAATAAATATGTTTCGATTACAGTGCTGTCAACTTTCCTTGTGTCAAACAATGATGTTTGTTTCAGCACTTCTTCTCTTGAAAGCTGGAATAACAAGTCAACATATTTCCATTCGGTAAATTTTGCTTTGGTTTCGTCAAAGCGTTTATCGGCTGAAATGAAAGTTTCTCTGAATTCTTCTTTGGTTTTTTTATGTAGGGGTGCTTGCCGTTCGGTAACATAACCCAACGTCTGAAAAAGCGATAAGGCATTTGAAGTGAAGTTGCCGCTTGCAAATGCCTGTAACGAAAGTTTTAAATCAGTTTTTGTTTGCTCTGCTGTCATACTTTATTTGATCACTAACCATGTAACAAGTTCAAAATTATCTATCTCGTTAATTCTTTTTGATTTTGGAATCAGCAAAGCTCCTCTGTCGTTGCCTGTGATTTTCTGGCTGCTTCGTTTATTGAACACTCGGCTTATTTCTTCTATGGCTTGCTTTAACAGCTCTGTATATTGATTCATTTTTTCCCCCTGTTGTGTTTCTTCGTTAAACAAATCGCAAAGCATTTCATACGCCTGCTTATTGCCTGCACACATTAGGCGGTAAATTTCTAAAATCTGTTTTGCGTTGGTATAGTTGAAGCGGACTTGTCCGTTTTCAAAAATGTAAACCAAAAAATACGGCTGCAACGGATTCACTTCTTCGTTTCCAGCGGTGTCGCCTTTTTGTTTGAGGCAATACACCACGCCGGGTTTTATTATTTCTTTTTCTGCATCAGCAAATCTTGTCAAATCCAAATGGTGTGTGTGCTTACCTGAAGGCGAAGGCACAACTGCATACAAACCCAAAGGCGCATCTTCTAATTTCTTGCGGTTGTTCTCTAAAAAATTCAGTAACTCGATTCTGAAATCATCCAAAGTGAAATCAGTAAGTGAAATACTTTCGTTCATATCTTCTAAATCGAGTACTTCATCTTTCAGTTTTTTCAACTGCTGGTTTCTGTATTTCAAATCCTCTTCAATCAATTCTTCAATCTGGTCAGTTGCCAACACATTGTCATCTGCTGTTGCGGTAACATCAACCAATGCCATTCGTGCCTCAACTCTTTCTTTAAGGTTAATGTAGTTATCCAGATCCTTTGTAGGCCAAAAGTTCACCAGTTGAATTCTATCATTCTTGCTTCCTAAACGATCTATCCTTCCAAAGCGTTGAATGATACGAACAGGATTCCAGTGTATGTCATAGTTGATTAAATAATCGCAATCTTGCAAGTTTTGACCTTCACTGATACAGTCAGTAGCAATCAATATATCAATTTCACCTTCCTGCGGCATTCCTTTCATCTTATTCCGATTCTTTGAAATGGGAGAGAAGTTAGTAAGGACGTTCGAATATTCAGCTTTACCAAATGTTGTTTTGCTAATTGAACCTGCAACCAAAGCAATGTTCAGTTTCAAATCATTTTGTGCCCAATCTTTTAGACAATCATATAAATAATTCGCAGTGTCGGCAAATGCCGTAAAGACAATTACTTTTTTGTTGGATTGATTAAGAGGTAGTTTTATTTTATCTGCAATCAGCTTTTTTAGGTCTTTGAGTTTTGCATCTCTGTCTGGCGTAACAGCAAGTGAGAAATTATGAAGCTTTATCAAGGCTTGCCGGTCTTTTTCCAAATCGTTTAGCCACTTTTCTAATTTCAAATCAGCTAAATCAAATTTAAGTTTTTTACCTACCTGCCATTGCTCCAAGTCATCTGCATTTTCCTCCATCTCATCCTCATCTGGTTGCAATGTTTCCATTTCTTCTTCCTGAGTTTTCAATTTTGATTTCTGAAACTCCCGAATTTTATTTTCAAGGCGTTCAATTTTCTGAATTGTTCTGTCCATAGAAATTTCAAAAGACTGAATAGAGCTTTCGAGTCTTTTGAGAAAATTTACTTTCATCATCCCGATAAGGAAATGCTCACGGTCGCTTTGCTTAAAGCCTAAAATGCCTTTGGTCATTGCCTGTTCTTCATACTTGCTTTTTTTGTCCGGCAATACATACGCTGACGGATTGAATACGGAAAGCTTGTACTGAAGAATTATCTTGTTAATCTCGTCGTAAGTATAAAATCTGTCTTTGATATCAATGCTTGGATAAATTGCAATAGGTTTTTCTCTTTCAGGAAACTTACCGATTTCCTGTTCTGCCTTATAGAAGCTCTTTATATGTTTGCGGCTTCTTGCAATCGTTAATTCATCCAATAGTTTGAAGAAAGAAGAATCTAATCTTTCAATCAACTGCTTTACGGTTCGGTTTGGGTTCTTTTTGTTGTCTGCCCAAAGGGTGAATTGTGTTTGCGCATTTTTTAATGAAAGTGCAATGTCCTTGATCTGTGTAGATTCAAACATTGCGTCATTCTTACCCTCTGTAATTAGATGTATTTGATTTCTCAGGTCTCGAAGGTTATTATTTACCGGAGTGGCAGAAAGTAATAAGACTTTGGTTTTAACGCCTTGCTTGATTATTCTTTCCATCAACCATTTTGCTCGATTCATTCTGATAGTTCCATCTTCTTTAGCCTTATCCATTGGATTGCCACGGAAATTGTGGCTTTCATCTATGACAATTAAATCCCAGGCTCCCCAATTGAAATTCTCCAAATCAATTCCGTTGGCTTCACTCTTTCCGGTTTCTCTTCCAAGATCGGTGTGATAGCAAACCGTATAATTGAATTTGTCTGTTTTGAATGGATTGAGTGTGTTTGCCTGACTGGACTGATAAATTGTCCAGTTGCTTGAAAGTTTTTTAGGACACAAAACCAAAACACGATAATTCAACAGTTCAAAGTAGCGAATGACAGCAAGAGCTTCAAAAGTTTTACCTAAACCGACACTATCGGCTATAATACATCCATTATGTTTTAGAATCTTGTTAATTGCACCTTTTACTCCGTCTTGCTGAAACTCGTAGAGCATATTCCAGATTTCGCTTTCGAAGAAACCTGTTTGCGATGTCAAGAGTCCACCTTGCTTTTGTTCATTAAGATAGTTTTCAAATATGTGGAAGAGAGTTTTGAAGTAGATAAACTCGGGTTCGTTCTCTACATAAAGTTGTTCAAGATATTTCAGCACATGGGCTTTCACATCTTCCACAAGTCCGGTTTCGTCATTCCATAATTCATTAAACCAATGTTTGAGGTCAGCTCTGTCACGATCATTATCAACCACCATGTTTAATTCAATATTCGGACTTCCTCCAAGCCCAAGCCCATTTACTGTAAAGTTTGAGCTGCCGACAATTGCCTTTTCAACTCCGCTTTGTTGTGTGATGTGATACATTTTTCCATGTAGGAAATTTGGCTTCACCATGGACTTGATTTCGACTTTCTCCTCAATCCAGTCTGAACATTCTTTCGCAACTGCTTTCTGTGTCAATCGGCTTTCAATCGGGATAACGATTTTGTCATCCTCAATTTTAAAGTCCCGTTTATTGGTCTTGTTTGGGTCAAGTGATTTTATAAAGGTCGGCTCGCCGAAAAGAAATTTGAGCCCGTTGATATTGTTAAGCTGGTCTTTAAGATGGTTATATGCATAAATAGTGAAGTATGCAGAAACAATTGAAAAGTCAGAATTGTCCTTGATATTGTCACGAAGGAACTGTCCAACCGAGCCTCTGTCTCGGTTGTCTCGGATAGAAGATAAGTTTATGCTTGTCAGTGTTTTGCTCATTCAGTTTTGGTCGATAAATTATTTTTAAAAGTAAGTAAAAATGTCGGTTTATAGTTGCTGCAAGTATTAGTGTTACCTGTCCTGATTTGTTGAGGAGCGATATGTCGCTGATGCTACTTGATATAGCTGATTAGAATTCCGTCAGCTGGGGTGGGTGGGCTGTGTGCTGGCATTTTTAGCTCTTTGCAAGGTTGGCATTTGTGCGTTGGCTTTGTGTGACTTGCAATGTGCTAAAAATTGCGTGGGGTCGGGTGGCAAAGTCATGTTAGTTTGAATTTAAGTAGGATGCTGTTTAGGGTGACATACAACGACCCGGGTGTTTGCGAAGTGGCAAGGAAAAACCCAGGCGGTTTCTATAAAGATAAAAGATTCTTGCCGGGTTTTTCATTGGCACGGGAGCAATCACACTATTTCACTTGCCATTGCGCAAACACTTATGTTGGACGAAGTTTGCCATGCAGGAGAAAACTAAGATTAACCGATTACCTACGGCAAGTGAAAGAGGGTGAAACCCGGGTCGTTGGACAAAATTTAGGAGTGGCAGTTCGACGAAGGAGAACGAAACTCCGTGTGTGCAGCTCTTGTGCATGGCAAATTTTGTCCAACACATAAATATACGCCACTCACGGCACAGATTTCCATTGATGATCAACCCGGTTTTGTGCCAGCCATTTTTATTTTACATACACTACTTTTTCAGTTGCTGCCAGTATCTTACCAATGGGTATT